>Ga0326728_10004738_pt1 | contig 39659 bp, 35 predicted proteins | sample MB3enrmetagenome_FD_207602 | JGI IMG/M metagenome (GOLD analysis project Ga0326728, IMG submission 207602) | Lab enriched peat soil microbial communities from McLean, Ithaca, NY, United States - MB31MN | ecosystem: Environmental > Terrestrial > Soil > Wetlands > Peat | place: USA: New York... | reverse complement strand
CGTCGTTCAGAAATTGCGCTCTCACCCAGATCGCAAAAAGTTGCCCAACTTTCTCCTCCCGCGACATCTTACGCAACGTCGAGTCGGCCCACTTCCGCCCGGCCTTGTCGAGATGGATGGGCCCCGGTTGCAGAAAGTGGTCTTTGCTCTTGTCGATGTTTTCGGCAAAGCAAAGCGCGGCGGGCAGCAAGAATGCGATGAGCAGAAGAAATCGGATCATGCCATTGACAATAGCATGGCTTGTGTGGGGACGGGCGCCTCGCCCGTCCAAGCCGAGCGCAGCTCGGCAGCTATCTGCGCTCAGTTGAATGGCCGCTCCCGAACTCCCTCAAAATTCCCGTTCGATCACTGCCATGCCTTCCGCCTGAATGTCTGGTTCGTCGCCAAACCCGGCCAGCCAATGCACCTCCGGCTCCCGCCGGAACCATGTCATCTGGCGCTTGGCATAGTTGCGATGCGCCTGCTGTGCCGCCGCCAGCGCCGACTTGCGATCCAATTCGCCGCGCAAGAATTGCACCGCCTGCTTATATCCCAGCGACGCGAGCGGGCGCGCTTCGCCGCCATATTTCGCGAGAAGCCGCTCCGTCTCGGCAATCAACCCTCCGTCAATCCGTCCCGCGTCAAACATCTTCGCGGCACGCCGATTGATGCGGGCGTAAAGCGCTTCGCGCTCCGGATTGAGTCCGAGCCGCAGAATGCGAAAGCCGCGCAGCGGCTCGCGCCCCTGCCGCCAAAGTTCGGTCATATTTCTGGGCAAGTTCCGGAAAGACGTCTGGCGCGCGGCCATGCACACCTCGATCGCCCGAATCACCTTGGGAACGTCATTGGCGTGGATGCGTTCTGCCGCCGAACGGTCGAGCCTCCGCAGAATGCGGTGCAAGTGCTCGTTGCCGCGCTCTTTCGCGCGCTTGCGCAGTTTGTCGCGCAGCTCTTCGTTGCGGAGATTGCCGTTGCGCAAATCGCCGGACCGCTGCGGACCGGAAAAAAGTCCCTCCAGCAAAGCGCGCAGATAGAGTCCGGTCCCTCCGCTGACAATGGGCAAGTGCCTGCGCCGCTCGATCTCGCGCAGCGCCTGCCGCGCCTGCCGCGCATATTCTCCGGCGCTAACGTTGGCCAGCGGATCCGCGCAATCCAGCAGGTGATGCGGAACTTCTGCGCGCTCCGCCGCACTCGGCTTGGCCGTGCCGATTTCAAATTCGCGGTACATGGCCACCGAGTCGCAGTTGACAATCTCTCCGCCGAAGCGCCGCGCAATGGCCAACGCCAAAGCCGTCTTCCCGCTCGCCGTGGGGCCAAGCACCACGACGACCAGCGGCTCGCGATGCGTTAAATTCAGCGCGCGCTCCAAGGGATGTACCGCCAATAGCGGAGGATAGTCAGAATGAGCAGCAGGACTGCCATGAGCAGCAATCCGGTGGCTTCGGCGGCGTAGATGGCGTGGTGGCGCTTATGCTTGTTGTCCGAATGCTCGTTGTCGGCGGCCGGCTTTGGTGAAGCGGGGGCGTTCACGCGCCTATTGTAGCTTTTTTCAGTCGTTGGTCGGTAGTCGTTAGTCGTCGGCAAACAATTCATCGCGAACGACAAACGACCATCGACTTCGACTAACGACCAACGGCTCCTTCGCGGTACACTACGGGCGCGCCGTCATGCCGAACTCTCCCTCCAACCGCGATGCCACGCTCCTCCGCTTTGGTGTGTTTGAAGTCGATCTCGCCGCCGCGGAGTTGCGCAAAAACGGCGCTCGCCTACGGCTTCAAGGGCAGCCCTTTCAAGTGCTCGCTGCGCTGCTGCAAAATGCCGGACAGGTCGTGACGCGCGAAACCCTGCGCGCAACCATCTGGCCCGCCGACACCTTCGTCGATTTCGATCACAGCCTGAATACCGCGGTGAATAAGATTCGCGAGGCGCTCGGCGATTCCGCCTCCAGCCCGCGCTTCGTCGAAACCCTGGCCCGCCGCGGATACCGCTTCATCGCTCCGGTAGACAGCGTCGTGCCAGCACCATTCGTGCACTACGCCCAGAATCACGCCCAGAAGAGTGTTCCTTCAACCTCGCCTGCGCCCGAAATCGCGCTTCATCCCGAACTCCATGTGCCCGTTCCCCGCCGCAGCGTGGTGCGCGCACTTTTTGCGCTGATTCAGGCGATGTATTTGATCTTCTACGTCAGTGGTCTCGCCCACTTGCGCGCTGCCGACCACATCGCCAGCGCCTTTTTGCCCGGTTGGAGGGCTCTCGCTATCGTGGGCGCGCTGCTGGTGACGGGAGCGGTGGGTATTCCGCTGCGCTTCTATTTGCTGTCCGCCGTTGCCTTCGATTTCCGCAAGCTGGCCGCGACCTTCGCCCGCCTCTTCCCATTCGTTCTGGCCCTCGACCAACTCTGGGCCATCGCGCCCTTCCTGCTATTGCCCCAGATCGGTGTCGGCTTGGCCTTCGCCGCCACCGCCGCTCTGCTCTACGTGCCGTTTTCCCAGAGAACTCTCGTCCGCATGGCCTATCGCCTCGTAAATTGAAAGTTGCAATGGCTGCGATCCCAAGGAGGCCAGCGATCACGGATGCGGTACATATATTTTTAGATCATGTGCAAATCTCATATTTTGTGACGAAAGTACTGATTCGCAAGCGGTTCCGCCAACGTAAATCGTAACCAACTTAGAAACATAGCGTTAGCAAGGATTGAATAGCTCCAAAATAGCCCGGAAGGTCGGCTAATTCCGCTGGACTCCATACTTCGCCCTTCGCATCCACAAACTTTTCCACAGGCTGGATATGTCCCAAGGTCGCATTTTCGCCCTAGGACGGCTCTGCCGCCCTACTCGCCCGGCTCGTTGTTGCCTTCGATCAGGTTCCCGAACCGCGTCGAATTGTGCATGAACGCCAGATTGAACTTGCCGATGGGCCCGTTGCGCTGCTTGGCAATGATGATCTCGGCGCGTCCCCTGAGGTCGGGATCGTCCTGCTTATAAATCTCTTCGCGGAAGATAAACATCACCACATCGGCGTCCTGCTCAATCGACCCCGATTCGCGCAAATCCGAGAGCTGCGGCCGGTGGTCGCCGCCCCGGCTTTCCGGAGCCCGGCTGAGCTGCGACAATGCCAGCACTGGCACCTGCAATTCCTTGGCGATGGCTTTCAGTCCCCGCGAAATCGACGAAACTTCCTGCGTCCGATTCTCGAAGCGCTTGCTGCCGCCCGACATAAGCTGCAAGTAGTCGACGACCAGTAGATCGAGCCGTCCTTGCGACTGCTTCAAGCGTCGTGCCTTGGCGCGCATTTCGCTAAGTGAGATGCCGGGCGAGTCGTCGATAAAAATCGGCGCGTTCGACAGTTCCTCCATGGCGCGCACGATTTTTTTCATGTCGTCGCCCCACAGCGACCCCGTCCGCATCTTGTGCGCATCCACAATCGCGCGCGAGCACAGCAGCCGCTGCAGCAGCGCCTCGCTCGACATTTCCAGCGAGAAGATGCCCACCACTTTGCCGTCGTCGATGGACGCATTCTCGGCAATGTTCATGGCCAAAGCCGTCTTCCCCATCGATGGCCGCGCCGCCAGAATCACCAGGTCGGCCTTCTGGAAGCCGCTCGTCTTCTCGTCCAGCTCGGTGTAATGCGTGGCCAGCCCGGTGATCCGCTGCCCGCGTTGCAGCAGCGCGTCCACCGACCCGAACGAGTTGCGGACAATCTCCTTGATCCCCTGAAAGCCCTTGCCAATCCGCTTCTCCGAGAGCTGGAACACCGCCGCTTCGGCGTCGTTAAGAATTTCGTCGGCGGGTTCGGATTGCTCGCTCGCCTTGGCAATCGCCGCATTGGCCACGTTAATCAGCCCGCGCAAAATCGCCTTGTCGCGGACGATCCTGACGTAATGCTCGATCGATGGCCGGTCCGGCACGCCATCCAGCAACCCGGAGATGTACCCCACATCCCCGACCGCTTGCAGGTCCTTCTTCTGCTCCAGTTCTTCGACCAGCGTGATGATGTCGATCGGCCGCGAAGACTCGGCCAGATCCATCATCCGCGAATAAATCCGCCGGTGCGAGTCGATGGAAAAATCGTCCGGCTTCAGATGCTCGGCGGCGTCGTTGAAGGCGTGATTGTCCAGCAGCACCGCGCCCAAAATGGAGCGCTCGGCTTCAATGCTAGCCGGCAATCGCCCGATGCTGGTTTCCAGAGTCGCCACAATATTTAGCTGAGTAGGTGAGCGCCTTGCATCCTAACCCCGATCCCCCTGTGGACGTATGAGGAGCCAGCAGGAAAACCCGTCCGAAACTGAATTATATTCGCCCGCCATTCCTCCTTATGTAGAGACGGAGCAAGCCGCGCCTCTATGCTTGGCGAAGATTGGCGAACCACAGTATAAAAAAATGCGGCCCCGAGTCTCCGGGGCCGCGGAAGGAAAACAGCAAGACTTAGAAAGTGATCTTGCCCGTAATCTGACCCATACGGCCGGCAGGCAGACCGGAGCCAAATGAGCCGTAGGGCCCGGTCGGAGGCGCCGTCATTGAGCTGATCGTGCCGCTGTTAGAGGCTCCATTCGGATTTTGGAAGTTCGGGTGGTTAAACACATTATAGATGTTCGCGCCCAACACAAACTTCACCCGTTCTGTGATTTGGAAACCCTTGCCCACTGTGAGATCCGCATTAAAGAAATTAGGCCCACGGTACTGGTCGCGCGTTTGCGTCGGAAAGTACGACAGCCCATTGGCGCTTACAAAATCCGAGGGATTAAAGCATTGGCTCAATCCATTTCTGCAGCTTTGCTGTGCCGGGCCAGTCGCCTGTGCCGGCGTGGTTGTGCTTCCGTATTGATTGGTTGCCTGAGCGTCGGTCACCGTGAAAGGCAGGCCGCTGCGGGTGCTAAAGACCTGCGACAGCGTCCAGCCCCCCAGCACGCCGGTCAAGATTTTGTTATTGAAGTGGAACGGCTCTGCCCATACATAGTTGGCATTAAAACTGTGCCGGATATCGTAGTCGGCGGGACCGTAGTTGTTAGCCCTGAAATTCAGTGGATTGATTTGCCCTTGGATGGAGCTTGCGCCGTAGCCCAGGAACCCTCCGTTGGAGATTTCATCGTAGGCGTGAGCCCAAGTGAAGTTGGCGTTGATGGTGAAGCCAGCCGTCAGGCGGCGGTTGTAGGCTGCGGTCAGGCCGTTGCTATTGGATACGGCGCCTGAGTAATATTCGGTAACCGTGCCGAACCGTTGATCGACTGGCGCAAGGCCGCTTGTCGGACATGCGGGGTACCCGAAAACGCCGCTGCTGGTGCATGCGTTTAGATTGCTGTTCGGATACGCTTCCAGAATGCCATGGTTACCTACGTAGGAAATGCTTATCCTGCTCTTGCTGTCGATTTCCTGTTGCACTTGCAGGTTCCATTCCTGGTATTGCGGGGTGCGCAGCTTGCCCGGGAAGCTTGTGACATTGGGTGGCGCGCCTCCCGCCGCCAGAACTGATTGCAGCGTGGGGTTACTGGCACGCATGGCGCCCACGGTCGCAGTTAGTATGGCGCCACCACTCGTAGGATCCGAAGAATTATTGGCCCATGGCAGGTTATTTCCTCCGTAATCGGGGCCGTACAAATTCACTCCAACTGTGTATGGCGGGTTGCCCATGAAAGAGTCGGTGATGGTTGCCGGGAAAGCATCGTAAAAAATGCCAATTCCGCCGCTAATTACGGTCTTGCTGTCGGCTCGAGGCGACCAGGTAAAACCAAAACGCGGAGCAATATTAATGGTGTCCACGGAGTTGAACGCGTCCCTCCGTCCGGTGAGCAGCGCCTGACTGTAGGGGGTGGTTGCGGTCTGCGTCGTCTCTATACTGGCAAATGATCCATTGAGCAACGTAAAACAATTGTTATCGCAGGTCGGATTGAAATTACGCTCCGCGCGCAGTCCCGCAGTCAGTTTCAATTTCGACGTGACCGCCCACTCGTCCTGGGCATAGATGCCGAAACCACCCGTGTTCATGGGCGCGGTAAGATGCAGGGGATTGTTCTGCTGGTACTCCGTTGCGCTGCCGCTGAAGTAATCCTCCAGCCCTGCAAACACGGGGGGAGTTACTAGATAGGAATCGTCGTAGTTGGTGATGTCATAGCGCCGGAAGTTGGCGCCGAACTTAAGGTTGTGGCGCCCGCTAGTCTTGGCGAAGTCGTCCAAGAACTGGTACTGCGTGACGTTCCTGCCTTGAGGGTAACTGTAGCCCCCAGCGTTTAGGCCGACCACAGAGTTCGGTAGGTTTTCTCCTGCTCCGACATACAGGGAGTAATTGAAGATCGAGTTGGATGGGTTCGAGTTCTCAATGAAGGTTGCGCCGTACCAGCTCAACGCGGCGATGAACTGATTGGTTGCCGTATTGCTAATGGTATGCGACCAAGCCAAGCTGCCTTGGTAGGATGGCTGGTTGCTGGCAGCGGAAAAAGTTGGGTTGATCGGGTCCGCGTAGGTGTCTTGTACGCCCCGGTCAATCACAAAACGAAAGAATGCGCGGTCTTTGTTTGAGATGTTCTGGTCGATGCGGCCAATCAATAGCCATTCTTTCGCGGGCAGGGATGGACTCGACACATACCCCAGAAGACAGCCTCCCACATTGTTACCCGGATTTGCCGTCCCACCTTGGTCGACTGGGTTTCCGGTGACCGAATCCACGCAACTGCTGGCTGGGGCGTAGGTTGCAGCGGCAACCGCAGCAGGTGTGCTCGGATAGTTGGGAGCGCTCTGCCAAAGGCTGGCTGCCTCCGTGTATGCGGCAATGGTCGCGGCGGATGCAGGTTGATATGGAGAGCCCGGATTCGACAGGTTCGCGAGCGTGTCCGCTAGAAATGCGGGCGTCGGTGAAACGATCACTTGGGTCGAGGGGACAATATAACGGATGCCTTCGTAGTCTACAAAGAAGAACGTTTTATCTTTAATGATCGGTCCGCCAATAGATGCCGCATACTCGTTATTGTTGGCGAAGGGACGTCGTATGACCGGCGTTTGGTCGGTATTGAACCAGCTATTCGCATCCAGGTAGCGCCCGGTCCACTCGTATTGGGCGTTGCCGTGGAACTGATTGGTGCCGCCCTTGCTCACGTAATTGACCTGTGCCCCGGCCTGTTGCCCATACTGGCCGCCGTAGGCATTGGTGACTACCGTCGCTTCCTCAATGCTGTTCTTGCCCAGCATGAGGTTGGTGGGGCCGGAGTTGTTCAGATTCATGAACGGATCCATCTGATTTTCGCCGTCGATGGTGAACAGGTTCGAAGTGGCAGGCAAGCCATTCACGTTGAAGTTGCCGTAGCCGCCGCCGGTGTTCATGACCACGCCCGGCGCACTATAGGCTATCGCGGTCAAGTCGTTGCCGCCATTGGGCATGTTCTCGACCAGGGTGCGGTCGAAGGAGGTGGTCATGTCGGCCGACTCCGTCTCCATGAGTGGCGCCGCGCCGGTGACCTCAACCGTTGTTCCGGTCGTGCCTATTTCCAGCTTCGCGTTCACGATTGTCGTTTGCCCAACATTGACTGTAGCCTTTGCCGCAAATCCCTTAAACCCAGTGGCGCTGACTTCTACCTTGTAGGGGCCAGGATCGGCCAGCGCAAACTGAAAAACGCCCTGCGCATTGGTTGTGGTATCGCGCGTGTAGCCTTTGTCCAAGCTGGTCAGCTTGACGGTTATGCTGGGGAGAACGGCGTTGGTGGGGTCGGTGACCGTCCCGCTGATTGCGCCCTGCGTCAAGCTCTGCGCCAACAGCACGCCAGACAGCAATAGGGCTGCCATCGCTATCAGTACCAGAATCCTGATCGACGTCTTAAATGGCATTGTTTTATCCCCGTGCTTCTTTATTGAAATTCTCTTTGAAATTCGCTGGCTCAGTCCTTGGACAATCACGGACTTCCCAAGCAATTAGTGCGAATCGGACATCTCAAAACTTGCGGGATCACCGATCTGACCGACAATCTGCCGAGTGTAAGTATCCAGCAACTGACAGCCCACGACAGTCACCGTTTGCATGTTGTCTTGTATCGTATTGTTATGATTTGAGTTATTGGCGCGAGTGAGGTGATGAATGAACCTGGCAATATAGCTAAAATATGTTTTTCAGTAAGGGTGAGTTACGGAATTGTGTATCCGATACTAGTTGTCCCTAAATGCTTGGCGCCCCAGAGCCTGCCCTGAGCTTGTCGAAGGGGCTCGTGCTTTTCGAGACGTGGGATTTTCCACTGCCGCATGAAACTCCGAATTTTCCTGGAAGTCAAGGAAGCGTCAACTGCCCGTCCTCGGGGTACTGGTTACTAAATTACAATCAGCCAGTAACCAGCATCACAGACACCCAACCCGCCGCGTGCGTTAATAGAATTCCGATTGGGGCAGTGAAGAGTTGTACCGTCTCCCAAGACGGCCCTCGAAGCTGCCCCAAACCCATTTTCAGCGCTCTTTTATAACCTAAGTCGTTTGTTCTCAAAGACTTTAGCTGTAAGTCCTTTAGATTCAAAGACCGAGTGAAAAACTTCCTCCTAACCTCATGATTCCAATAGACCAGGGGGGAGGGGTGGTAGTAAACACGGGTTAATACCCTTGTAGTAAACAGACGAAAATGGTGCAAAAGTTAGTCTCGACCCAAAATTCCTTCAGAAAGTTTTCTCAGTTGCCCACGAAGCGCAGATAGAGGTCGCGGTCGTCGCGGCAAGTTTCCGCCATCTGTTTCACCTTTTCCCACGCTTCCAACTGACTTTCATCGCGCGCACGATCTTTCGCTCGCTCCCACTCCTTGAGAAAGGCTTCCATCTGCAAGTGGTTGAACACGGTTTTGCCGAACGGATCGATCCCGCTGAGCAACGGGAAATCCGCATGGTTGGCGGCCGGAACCACTTCATGCAGCATGACCCACTCGCTGCGTTCGCCAAGATCGTCTTCCAGTTTCACGACTAGAGACATCGCCATCCTCGCTCATTGAAAAAGAATGACCGAATGGTGCTGGCCGCAATGTAACAGCCTTCGCGTCCGTTGTCCAAAGGTGAATCGGCTGTCGAAGGTAATCTGCAATGGATTGCCGTGGACAAGCGTGCAGCCGAGAGCGGCCGTTCCTGCATGGCCGATGGGGATCGCGACTGCCGCACCGCGCCGTTTTCGGACTTGCCACAAAGGGCAACAAACGACGACACTAGCGAGGCATAGTAAGAAACATTGGACAGGGAACAGCGGAATGAATATAGGGCTGTTCGGCGGCAGCTTCGATCCCATCCATCGCGGACACTTGGCACTGGCCCAAGCTGCCGCCAGCCGCTACGCTTTGCGGCAAGTGCTGTTCGTGCCGGCGAATGTTCCCCCCCATAAACAGGAGCAGCCGCTGACGGCGTTTGTCCATCGCTATGCCATGGTAGCGCTCGCCACGCAGGACGATCGGCGATTCGTTGCGTCACTGCTGGAGGCGCCGGAGAAAGCTGTTCCTGCGTGCGCGAACTACTCGATCGACACGGTTCGGCATGTGAAGCGGACTCTCAAGAAATCGGACCGCCTATTCTTCTTGATTGGAATGGACGCTTTCCAAGACATTGCGGAGTGGCACGAGGCGCAGGAGCTGCTGGCGGAATGCGATTTCGTAGTGGCGAGCCGTCCCGGATTTTCGTTGCGGGATGTAGTGATGTCGTTGCCGGAAGACTTGCGGCCTGCGGCGGCAATGACGATGACGCGCGCGTGGCAGAAGCGAGCGGCAAGCGGAGACCTCGTGCTGCCGGGAGTAAGGCTGCACTTGTTGAATGGAGTGCGGCAGAATGTCTCTGCGACCGCGATTCGGACGGCTGCGGCACAGGGCAAACCGCTGACGCGATGGCTGGATCCGCGGGTGGCGAACTACATTCGGAAGCACGGGCTGTACCGGAAGGACGCGTGAGAACTGATCACCACGAGGCAGAAGTGAGGGCGGGAAATTAGGTGGTGTAAGTATCTGATTTCGACAGTTATCATGAACTCTAGAGATGCAGGTCACAGACATAATTGGATCGGCGAAGTCGTACCTGAAGCGCACGAGCCTACGTGTGTTCCCCATGCGATGGCGGCGAGTAGGGAAAGGCGGGTCGATTTCAATGATTTTGCTCCTTCGCAAGTCACGCACGTTCTCTGAAGCCAATATCCGACTCTCAGCCGAACGAGCGTGGGGGCTCTCGTTCCTGGGGAGCGAAGGGTCTACTCGTCGCGTCATCGAGTCAGATGGCACAATTTTATTACAAGCCGGGCTACACCGTCTTAGCTTCGTCAATCAGTCCAAGCCGTATGAAGACAGACCAGAGGGAGACTTGAGCTGGCTTTCGATGCCAAGCCAAAAGAAAGCCTGGTCGGAATATACGGCATGCTGTTTGGTCAATTATCAAACAACGGGGACCGATGTAGAGCTGGCGCTTTGTGTTCTATCCAAAGTTGTCGCGCAAATATTGGATGAAAATTGCCTTGGAGTGTTCATCCCATACCTGTTTAGTTTAATACCCGCTGAAGCGGCTTCCGTGGATTTTCCGAAGGTTGGAGAATATCGGTTTTCGGGTCTCATCCCTGACTCGTAACCTACGAAAAAGATTCCTGCTTTAAGGTAGTTGGCGATAAATCGCCATTTCACAAGTGATCGGCGAGTGTACGCCTGTGATCGTACGACAGGGCGAACCGAACTTCTCCTTCGCGCGAGGTCAACGCTCCCACCCGCTCGGCTCCTTGCGGGTTACAATCAATGAACGCCTATGAAGAAAAAGAATGACCTCAAACAACAGGTGAGTGAAGCCATTCTCGCCTGCCAAGACAAACAAGCCAACGACGTCGCGGTGCTCGAACTGGAAAAAGATTCGGGCGCGTTCACCGACTATTTTGTGATGTGCAGCGGGGCGAATCCGCGGCAGATCCAGGCGATTGCCGACGCGGTGGACGAGCGGCTGGAGGCGCTGGGCCTGCGAGTAACGCACTCCGAGGGCTACAAGCAGGCGGAGTGGGTGCTGCTCGACTATGTGGACTTCGTCGTCCACATTTTCTCGGAGAAGGCGCGGCAGTTCTACGATCTGGAGCGGCTGTGGAAGTCGGCGAAGCGGCTTGAACCGGCGGAATTGCTGGCGAAACCGAAGACGCGGCGGGCGACGATTGGCAAAACTTCGATTGAAAAGACAAAGATTGCTCAATCCGCAGCTACAAATCCCAGGTCTCGAAAAGCGCGAGACCTGGGGCACCCAGCGAAAACCGCTTCCGCTGCGCCCAAGAAGGCGCGAAAGAAGAAGGCCTGACATGCCGGCTTCGAATCCAGCGCCGTGGGGTTCTTCTTTCCGGTTAGTCGCGGCGGAAAAGTGGAAGGCAAAATCGGCGGCGATGGGCGGCGCGGTCACGGAAGCTTTCGTGGAATATGCGCGTCCGTTGCCGGATATGCGCGTTCTCGATCTGGCCAGCGGCACCGGCGAGCCTGGGATCAGCTTGGCGCAGCGTGTCGGCCCTCGCGGTTCGGTCACAGCGATCGATCAGAGTTCGGAACTGCTCAAAATCGCCGCCGAGCGCGCGCGCAATAAAAAACTTTCAAACTTCACAACCCAGCAGGCCGACGCGCACCAGTTGCCGTTTGCCGGCCAGAGCTTCGATCTCGCCACCTGCCGTTTTGGGGTGATGTTTTTCAGCGACCCCGCGCGCGCGCTGGCGGAACTGCGCCGCGTGTTGAAGCCCGGAGCGCGCGCCTGCTTCGCCGCGTGGGCGCCGATGGAACAGCCTTATTTCCAGACCACGATGAAAATTGTGCACCGGCATTTGGGCGGGACAATGCTGGAACCGGGAGGAGCCGATCCTTTTCGATTCGCGGCGGCTGGTTCTCTGTCGGAAGCGCTGCGTGGCGCGGGATTTCACGAGGTCGAGGAGTCGTTTCGCAATTTGCCCTGGGCTTGGCCGGGAGACGCGGAAGAGCTTTTCGACTACGTGTGCTCCGTGACAGCGCCGTTTCGTGCAATGCTGGAGCGGGTGCGGGTGGAAGATTGGCCGGCGATCCGCGCGGAAGCGAAGGCGGCAATCGAGCGCTATCGTGTGGGGGACGAGATACGGTTCGGCGCGGATGTGGTGCTGGCATCGGGTAAAGCGTGAAGTCCTGTGAAGATCAAAGTAGCGTGGATCGGGAAGACGAAAGAGCCGGCGATTGAGGCTTTGACGGCAGAATATTTGAAACGCATCTCGCGCTATGCTGAGATTGCGGGCGTTGCCGTGAAAGACGAATCCGCGATTTTGGCGCTGGCGAGCGGCCAGCGGCAGAGTCAGCGTCAGCAGAATAAAGAGCGGCATAAGTTGGTGCTACTCGATGCGCGGGGAAAACAGTTCTCATCCGAAGAGCTGGCCGAATTTTTGGAGCGCGAGCAGGTGAACGCTATACCCCTGCTGTTCGCGATTGGCGGCAGCGACGGATTTAGCGACGAAGCGCGACGCCGAGCCGGATTCACGCTGTCGCTGGGAAAGATGACGCTACCCCACGAACTGGCGCGAGTGGTCTTGGTAGAGCAGATCTACCGCGCATTCACCATTCTCAAGAACCATCCTTATCACTTGGGACATTGACTTTGTGGTAACGGGGCAGCGGCCAGTCAGCCCCCTGGCGCGAGACTCGATGCGCAACTCCGATACACCTCTGGCAGCTTCACGGGGGCGCGAAGCTCGCTTAGTGTATTTGTTGACAGGCGAAACAGGTCTGAATTTGTTGGCGAGGCCCTCCCCTAATGAAAAACCCGTACGACGTATTGCGAATGAAGGAACAGGAGTTGACCCGGATCCGCAAAGAAATTGACGCTTTGCGGATTGCGGCCCGGTTGCTGGGCGCGGAAGACCCAGGCGCGACGCAGGGCGAAGCACAGCCCGCATTGTCGCGAGTTGTCGAAATGCCGTAGTCGATCTGCTTTTTTAATTTTGGCGCGAGGCGGACGGAAGACAAAACCGTCCGCCTTTTTATTTGTGAGAGGCGGGGCCGGGATGGGGATGGGCGAGGGCGGCTGTCGCCACGCGAGGCTGGACGGGGCTGAACCACGTCACCACACGGGCTCCGTCAAGGCGCAGACTTTCCAATTTGGGACTGGTATTACTACTTGGTAGGGGGTACCCCCCTCCCCCCGATCTAATGAAATCATGGGGTTAGGTGGTGAAAATGTTCCAAAATCTAGATTACAAAGGAGTTATATGTAAAATATTCCGGAATAAGGAGTTAGGGGGGGGATAGGTTCATCTGGCTATCGGGTCATCTAAGGTCAAATGCCCGTCTTGCCGCCGGGACGGCGGCGCTACTAAAAGGGTGCGGGAAGACTCCGCACCCTTTTTGATCTCTAGTTCTATTTTATCAAGTTGGAGGGGGGTACACCGACATAATTGGCGGAATTATTTTTCGTGGCTGGACAATGAGTTAGGGGGATAAACGGGGAAATGGGGGGTTGACAGCATTGGACCCGCGTTTGGCGGGTCAAGGAGGGGAAGACCACTTGTGGTCCTTGGGAGGAACCAGATTCGAGCTGCGAGCAAATCTGGACCTTCCCACGGAGGCACGCTTTGGCCAGGTTAGCGCCCAAAAACAGGCGCGAACCTGGGGCACCTTGCTTCGACCGTTTGCTCCCCACCCCCACCCGGCGATATAGTTGCGGGTGCTATTGTTCGAGTCTCCTATGTTCACCGACTTCACCGCAACCGACCGCTATACAAAAAAACAAGTACACGTTGTTTACCAAGCCTTGATGGTGGCCATTGCCACGCGCCACGCCGACGCGGTGGACATCAAGTTTCTGGTGGATGGGCGGCCGGTCTGGGTAGCGCTGCCGCACCCGGCATGGGTCGAGTACAAGAAGCGCACCGGCAAGCTCATCACCGATCCCTTGGCGAAAGAAATCGCCGGCCATTATTTGAAAGCGGCGCTGGAATCGGGCGAAGGCTTGGGCAGGGAAATGTATTCGCTGACGGTCGAGGAGACGCTGAAGCACCTGGAAGGCGTGGTGGCGGAGGTTGAAGCTCCGGTTGCCGACCGTCTGTAGTCCGTAGGTGGAAAGAACCCTCGAAAAAGCGGACAATGTGAGGTTGTCCCAGTAAGGTTGTCCCATGTGACACGGGCAGAACCCTAATGCGCGGCCACGCCATTCTGCCCGCGAATGCGATTTTCATGGCGCGGTAATCTATCATTTGCCATTGCGAGGAGAACGTTCTTATGTCCAGTCTAATATCCGATGTGGAAACCATCGTCGACAAAAAGAGAGCCACGCAGCATCAACGTTTGAACGCCTGGGTGGAAGAAGTGGCCCAGCTCTGTAAACCCGATCGAGTGCACTGGTGCGACGGATCGCCGGCGGAATATCAGGCGATGCTGCATTTGATGGTGCAGACGGGCACAGCCATCTGGCTGTCGCAAGAAAAGCGGCCGAACAGCATTTTTGTGCGGTCGAGTCCGGCGGACGTGGCGCGCGTGGAAGACCGCACCTTCATCTGTGCGCGGACGAAAGAGGAAGCTGGGCCGACCAACAACTGGGAAGATCCGGCGAAGATGAGAGAGAAACTGCAAGGTCTTTATGCGGGGGCGATGACGGGGCGGACGATGTATGTGATCCCGTACAGCATGGGGCCGATCGGCTCGCCGATCGCGAAGATCGGCATCGAGATCACCGACTCGCCGTATGTTGTGGCCAACATGCACATCATGTCGCGAGTGGGCACGCGGGTACTGGAAGTGCTGGGAAGCGACGGCGAATTTGTGCGCGGGCTGCACTCGGTGGGCGCGCCACTCGGACCGAACGATGCGGATTCGGCCTGGCCGAACAATGCGAAGGAAAAATATATTTGCCATTTTCCGGATACGCGGGAAATTTGGTCGTACGGCTCGGGCTACGGCGGCAACGCGCTGCTGGGCAAGAAATGCCACGCGCTGCGGATCGCTTCAGTGCAGGCGCGCGACGAAGGCTGGATGGCGGAACACATGCTCATCCTAAAGATGACCAACCCCTCGGGCCAGGTCAAATATTTCACGGGCGCGTTCCCCTCGGCTTGCGGCAAGACGAATCTGGCGATGCTGATTCCGACGATTCCGGGATGGAAAGTGGAAACCGTCGGCGACGACATTGCGTGGATGAAGTTCGGCGCGGATGGGCGGCTGTATGCCATCAATCCGGAGTATGGTTTTTTTGGCGTGGCACCGGGAACGAGCATGCAGTCGAACCCGAACGCGATGCTGACGGCGACGAAGAATTCCATCTTCACGAATTGCGCGATGACGCCGGACGGGGACGTGTGGTGGGAACAGATGACGAAGGAAAAACCGGCGGAGTTGGTGGACTGGTTGCGGCGTCCATGGACTCCGGATTCTCCGCGCAAGGCGGCGCATCCGAATAGCCGCTTCACGGTGCCGGCGAAGCAATGTCCGGTGATTGCGGCGGAGTGGGAAGACCCGAAGGGCGTGCCGATCGACGCAATTCTTTTTGGCGGACGGCGCGGCGGAGTGGTGCCGCTGGTGACGGAGTCGTTGAGCTGGCAGCATGGGACGTTTTTGGGCGCGACGGCGAGCAGCGAAACGACGGCGGCGGCAGCGGGCCAAGTCGGCCAACTGCGGCGCGATCCGATGGCGATGCTGCCGTTCTGCGGCTACAACATGGGCGACTACTTTGGGCACTATTTGAAGATCGGCGCGAAACCGGGCGCGAAGCTGCCGAAGATCTATTACGTGAACTGGTTCCGCACGGACGAGAATGGGAAGTTTTTGTGGCCGGGATATGGCGAAAACAGCCGCGTGCTGAAATGGATTTTCGAACGCTGCGACGGCAAGGCGCGCGCGGTGGATACACCGATTGGCAGGCTTCCCGAGCCCGCGGACCTGGATACCAAGGGACTCGACCTGCCGGCGGCAAATATCAGCAAGTTGCTGGGCGTGGACGTGGACGGATGGCTGGCGGAAATTCCGTTGATCCGGGAACATTTTGCCCGGTTTGGCAGCCATCTACCCGAAGGCTTGAGCCGGGAAGTGGCGGAGTTGGAAGAGCGGCTGCGGAAGGCCAAGAAGTAGGATCGCTGCTTCACCGCCGAGACGCCGAGGGAGCCGAGAAAACCTTTTTCTTTTTTGAATTTTTCTGAAAGGTTTTCTTTGCGCCCTCGGCGTCTCGGCGGTGAACAGATCTCTGTGCTTAAATCAAGACATGTATGCCCGTAAACTTCGCGTGGAATACGAGCACGAGGGGGACCTCCATCCCTGCCTGCTGAAGTGGCTCGACAATTTCAGTATGCGCAACTTCACCAACGCGTCGGTCTTTGACGACACGCTGCCGGTGGCCGACGGATGCATGGAGATTGGAACGCTGGTTCCGCTCGATCATCTGAGGGACGCGATGGAGGACTGGTTTCGGCGGAAGAGCTACCTGCCGAAAGATGCGACGCTGGTGTTGACCCTGGCTTAGGTTGCGCCGCCGAAAGAGGTGGTTCGTTCCACCTTGAGCAGGCGGGCAAACAAGCGGACGATCATGCCGTCGAAGCGGGTGCCGTTCAGCTTTCCCAGTTCCGCCAGAGCTTGCTCGTCGGATAGGGGCGGGATGAAAGAGCGTTCGCTGGTCATGTTCACGTAGGCGTCGGCGACGGCAACGATGCGGCCATAGAGCGGAATCGTCTCGCCTTTCAGTCCGAAGGGATAGCCGCTGCCGTCGAAAGCTTCGTGATGGGATTCGACAGCCTGAGCCACGCGCTCGATTTCAGGAATGGCCCGTAACACGTCCGCACCCAGTTGCGGGTGTTTCTTGATCGCCGCGAGTTCACTGTCTGTAAGCGCGCCAACCTTGTTCAGGATTCGTTCGGGAATGAACAGCTTGCCCACGTCATGCACCCGCCCCGCGAAGGTGGCGTCTTCCACTTCCTGCGCCGAGAGGTTGAGTCCGCGCGCGATCATCTCCGCATAATGCCCGCACTGTTCGCCATGGCCCGTAACATTGTGCTCCCTGAGTTCGGCGGCGCGCGCCAAAGCTTCGACCGCCTCCTTCATGGCCTTCTGGTTCACATCACCCTCGGCTCCGCAAAGCTTGCGAAGCGTGCCGACCAGTTCTTCCAGGTCCTCCGGTCCGTTATGCTCGCGCTGCAGAAATCCGTCGATATAGCCGACGACAAGCTGACGCTGCACGGCGGAACCTTCGCCAAACGCATCTGAGGTCGAAACCCGATTGCCGCCCGCGTGCTTGGCCACATACATGCCGGCATCCGCCACGCGAATCAGTTCCTCCATGGAAAATCCATGGGCGGGGAAACTGGCGACGCCAAAACTGCCGGTGATGTGGTGCTCTTCGAGCATGGGATCGGTGGCGAGCCAGAGCCGCAATCTTTCCGCCAGCACCTGCGCCTGCTCGATGCCGGTCTCGGGCATGAGAATGATGAATTCGTCTCCGCCGTAACGGGCGACCACGTTCGACTGGCGGCACTTTTGTTCGAGCAGCCGTCCCACGCGCGCCAACACCAGATCGCCCTCCAGATGGCCGAGCGAATCGTTGACCTCTTTGAATTTATCCAAATCGATCAGTACCACCGAGAACGGCCGGCCTGAACGGGATGCGCGCCTCCACTCCGAACTCAGCGCCTCCCAGAAAAAGCGCCTCGTCTTGATGCCGGTCAAGCCATCGGTGATCGATTGCTGCTGGAGCTTTTGGAAGACGAACGAATTGTGCAAGGCTGTCGCGAGAAGATCGGCCAGCGTGTTGAGTATCAAAACGTCCTGCGGCGCGAACGCATTCTCATCGCGGCTCTCGACGTTGAGGACGCCGAGGAGCGTCTCGGCGTAGCTGATTGGCAAGCAGAGTACCGCGCGCGATTCCGGCAGCACACCGGCGAGCTGCCCTGGGCCGGCGTTTTGCACCAGCGCGCTGACGCCGGTGCGCGCGACTTTTCCCAGGACTCCGCTGCCCACGGCGATGCGGCGGCCCAGGGTTTGCGATGCCGTGCCCGCCTCGGCTTTGATCTCGATATCCTTGGTGGCGTAGTCCATGATGCCGATACCGATGTGGTCGTAGTGGAAGTTCTTCTGGATCTCGCGCACGATGTCGGCCATCATTTGCTCGGCGTCTTCGCTGGAGATCGCCATTTTTGAAATGCTGTTCAAAAACCCAAGATGCCGGGCGCGGCGCTGTTCCTCGGTAAACAGGCGCGCATTCTCGATCGCGACACCCAGTTGACCGGCGGCGGTTTGCATGACCTGGAGATCACGCGCCAGGAACTGCGATTCCCGCTCGGTGCTGAGCGCCGCCATCACTCCGGCGGGCTTGCCGCCGAGAAAAATCGGCACGGCGCAGAAGGACCGGGCAGGCTGCGAAGGCACAAAATCGACGCCCAATTTCAACCGCGCCTGTTCGAGATCGGACTCGATCAGCAGCGGTTCTCCCGTCCTGATGATGTACTCCGTGAAACCATTCCCGAGCTTGCACGAGCGCTTGGGAAGAACGATGCCGCCTTCGGTCTCGAGTTCGAAGTGGATCTCATCTTCTTCTTGAAACGCGATGTAGAAATTGCCGGTGTCGAAAATCTGGCCCAGCTCGACATGAACCGTGCGCAGAACCTCGTCCTGGTCGAGATGAGAACTGATGGCCTGGCCGATCTCGGTGAGGAGCTCGTATTCCTTGGTGCGGCGCTGCGCTTCGTGCATGACGACATAGTTTTCGAGCGTGAGCGCGATCTGCAGCGCCAGGCCGGCCAGCAAGTGCGAATTCGAAGAACCGGCCATCCACCGTTCCGCGTGCGGAAACAGAAGGACGCCGAAGTTGTGCTCGCGCGTTTGCAGGCTCACCGCCATCAGGTCGGCGATTCCCTCCGCCAGCAACGTCTGCTTGCAGGCCTCGAACTTTCCGCCCGCAAGCGCGGGCAAAGGCTCCGCCAGCTCGGCAAGATTGCGGAAGGCGACCACGCCACCGCGCCGGTAGGCAAGCTCGGCGATGTAATCTCCGGCCTGGGTCTTTTGCAGCTTTTCCAGGAACTCCGCGGAAAAACCTTTTTGCACCGAGGGCACGGTGCCGCGCCACTGCTCGGAAACAAAAAAGACGACGCGGCGCGAAGGGAGATGCGCCACCAAGCGATCCACAAAAGTCTGCAAGCTGGGCACTAGGTCGGAAGCCGAGAGCAAGCGGCGCGGATCGACGCCCAGGGTCGAAAACGCCAGCGCGTTTTCCTGCACCGCATTGCGCTCGTTTTCAAACAGCACCATCACCATCGCAATGGCCAAGAGCATTTGCGGGATCGGCCCCAGGAAACCGGCGAACTGGCCAACGATTTCGAGAAAGGGTTGACGGAACTGTCCCGAGTACATCAGCGCCGCCCACAACGCCAGCGCAAAAGCGAGCGTGCGGAATGCCACCGAATTTTGGCGAAATGAGTAACGGTAGAAATGGGACGAACAATAGAGCAGCATCGCTGCCAGCCACACATCGAGCCGCAAATAGATTGGCACCGCAGTCGAGCTCTCGCTGAATGCCCCGCCCGCCATTTGCGCCCGCAAGCCGGCAAGCGCCAGCAAAACTCCGGCGGCTGCCAGCGCAACGTCATACCACTTGAGTTGGAACGGTTCCTTCATCAGCCGGGTCGAAACGAAGATGCAGAGCGCCATCGCCACCAGCAGCAGCGAACTCAGCAAAAACAATAACGCGGAAGGGCCTTGAAAATATTCGTACGCCTTGAGCGCGTAGTGCATCGTGTATGCCGCCCAGGCCATTTGCCACGCGCGAAAATAGTTATGACGGTTTTGCTCGTAGAGGTAGGTGAAGACGAGGAACACCAGTAGGGCCACGGCCCCCGGAACCAGCACCAGCCCTGTGGCAACGCTATGCATTGATTAATGTTTCCTCATTGTTCGTAACTGGGGCCCGGACGAAGCTCTAGATAGTTTAATCCCGTCACGCCAGGCAGAACGAAACAATTAGATGCCGTCCGTCAGAATCCGCCCTGGGCGCGGCGTTTCCAAGAGAGTCTTTGATAAGATGCGGCGACACTGGAGCGATCTTACCGCCAAAAGTTACCTCCGTAATCCGTAGTAACCCATCTGATTTTCCGTAGAGACACGGCTTGCCTCGTCTCCCACGGCGAAAGACGGGACAAGCCCCGTCTCTATATCAAAAGAATTTCGGCACCCTAGAACTGGTTGCACAAATGCCTCTCCACCCGGGAGTCATGTCCCTCAGGGGCTAAAGCCCACATTTTTGCAGCCCTAAACGGCACGGCTGAAGCCGTGCCCTACCCAAAACCTATTTATGCAACGTGCTCTAGACTGCTAGAGCCAAAACCGCCACCCCGCTATACTCAAGACTTATGCTTCGCGTTCGATTCGCGCCGTCTCCTACGGGTTTTCTGCACGTTGGCAGTGCCCGCACCTTCATCTTCAACTGGCTCTACGCCCACCACAATGGAGGAACGGTGGTGCTGCGGCTCGACGACACCGATGTCGAGCGCAACACCGACGCCTCGGTGAACTCGATCTTCGAAGGTCTGCGCTGGCTCGGCTTGGGCTGGGACGAGGAGTACAAGCAATCCGAGCGCCTTGCCTTGCACCGCCAGATCGCCGACGTCATCTTTCAGAAAGGCCTAGCTTACCGCGATTTCACTCCCGCGCATATTGGCGACAGCGAAAAATCCGGCGCCAATCAAACCTGGCTCTTCAATCCCGGCATGAGAGAACTTTCCCGCGCCGAGAGCGACCGCCGGGCCGCCGCCGGAGAACCCTTCGCGTTGCGCTTTCGAGTTCCGCGCGGCGCCGGCGAACCGATTCGCTTCACCGACGCCGTCTATGGCGAGCAAACCAAGGCCGTCGACGACATCGAAGACTTCGCTCTGCTCCGCTCCGATGGCATGCCAACCTACCATCTCGCCTCCTGCGCCGACGACATCGACCTGCGCATCAGCCACATCATCCGCGGCCAGGACCATCTCTCGAACACCTATAAACACTTACTTATCTTTGAAGGCGCTGGCGCCCAGCCGCCGCAGTTCGCGCATCTTCCGCTGCTGGTTGCGCCCGATGGATCGAAGCTCTCGAAACGCCGGCACGGGCCCGTGGTCAGCGTCACCACTTATCGCGACGCGGGATTTCTGCCGGAGGCGTTCATCAATTTTCTGTGCCTGCTGGGCTGGTCGCCGAAAGACGATCGCGACAAGATGGGCCAGCAGGAATTGACCGACGCATTTTCGCTTGAAGGCATCAATCGCGCTAATGCGGTGGTGAATTTCAAGGAGACCAGTGTGGAGCGGGCGCCCTCGCCCGCTTACCCCGAAGAAACCTTCGACCCAAAAGCGCTGTGGCTCAACGCCGAGCACATCCGCGGGCTTGCGATCGACGACCTCAGCGCGCGCCTGCTGCCGATTGTCCACGGCGCGGGATATGCAATTGCGCCGGAGAAGATGCTCGCTATCACGCCGCTCATCCGCGAACGCATCAAGCTGCTGCGCGACGTTCTCACCGCCGCCGACTTTTTCTTTGTGGATCAATTGCCGCCCTACGACCCAGCCGAACTTATCCCGCAGAAAGGCGACGCCGCCATGGCGCTCAAAGTTCTGACCCGCGCGCGCGAAGTTCTGGCGCAAACGGAATTCAAACACGACCCCTTAAACGAAGCTCTCCGCGCCGCAGCTCAAGAGATGGGCATAAAAGCCGGACAAATGTTTCAACCGATTCGCGTGGCCGTCTGCGGGCGCAAAAACGCGCCGCCATTGTTTGAGACGCTGGAAGTGCTGGGAAGAGAAACGACACTGAAGAGAATCGAACAGGCGATTCAGAAAACCGCATAAGATTCCGCAGGAAGAATGGAGAGACGGGCGTCCACGCCCGTCACATGGAGTGATGCTCCACAGCGACGTAAGGAAGCGCGGGAATAGGGCGGCGATGGTAAGATGGCGCTGAAAGAATTGCCTTATGAAACGAAAATATCTTGCGTTTGACATCGAGACTGCAAAAGTTCTTCCTGCGAATGTACCCGACATTTTGGCGCATCGGCCATTAGGAATTACCTGCGCGGCTGCACTGGCGGCCGACAAGAATGATCCGCAATTGTTCTATTCAACAGATGCCGGTGGCACTCCTTCTGCACAAATGAGCAAGGACGACCTGTCAGCCCTTGTAGATTTTCTTACAGCTCAGGTCAAAAATGACTACACGATATTGACGCATAACGGACTGGGATTCGATTTTAATATCCTGGCGGAAGAATCCGGCCGCTTGAATGACTGCGGAGAACTTGCCATTGGTCACGTGGACACCATGTTTCATGTTTTTTGCTGCAAAGGATTTGGTGTCAAGCTTGATAAGGCCGGGGAAGCAATCGGAGTAAGGAAGCAAGAAGGTGTAGAAGGATGGAAAGCGCCGCAGCTCTGGAAAGATGGCAAACATGAGACTGTCCTGAAATATGTGGGCCAAGATTGCAGAATTGCCCTGGAAGTTGCGGAAAAAAGCGAAGAGCGGCGCAGGTTTTCCTGGATTACAGGGAGCGGAACAATCGGCAACCTTGATCTTTCAAAGGGTTGGTTGACGGTCCAAGACGCAATGAAACTGCCGCTTCCAGATACGTCACGGATGAAGTTTACCCCTTGGCCGCGGTCAAAATTCACGAAATGGCTGGATGAGTAGCGCGGTCGAGGAATTCGTTCGAGATATCCAAGTACTTCAGCGCAAAGAACCAAGCGGTCAGTGATCCTGAAATTGCTTCGCCCGCTGTCTCGCGTCTGCGGCTTCCTTCTTCATTCCCTTGGTTTCGTACACATCGGCCAGCAGATTTTCGTTGTCGGCATCGTCCGCAGTTTGCCGCTGCTTCAACAACGAAGAGACGGCATCGTCGTAGCGCATGAGCCGGGCCTCGCTGAGGCCCATGTTGTAATACACGCCCTGATAGCTGGCGTCGATCGCCGCAGCTTTCTTGTACTCTTCGAGGGCTTCGAGATTACGACGTTGGGCCGCCAAAGCGTTTGCCAGTCCGGCATGTCCATCGGCACTGTCGGGGTCGATTTTGAGCAATTGGGTAAAAATGTCCGCTGCTTTTGATGGCTGTTTCTGCTCCAGATAAATCAGTCCCAGGCGGTAATACGCGTCTTCGTTCCTTGGATTCAGCGCGATCACGCGCTGCATTTCCGACGCTGCATTCTCGAAGTCGTGTTTCGTAGCGTAGGCACTCGCCAAGGCCTCGTGGGCTGCGGCGAAGCCGGGCCTCATACGTACGGACTTCTGCAACTCCGCAATCGCTTCGTCTGTCTTTCCCTCGTTAAGCAGCATCACGCCGCTTTGGCCATGGAGCATATAGGCGCGAGCGCGCTGCAACCACATCACGCCACCTGCCACTAGCACAGCACCTACGAGCAGCACTGCGATCCGGCGCAAAAAATCGTCATGCGCGGGAGCGGCCTTGGCAATGAGCGCGCCGAGCAGCAATCCCATGAGCAGGCCGCCGATGTGCGCCGCGTTATCGGTGCGAGCGATTACTGCCCCAAAAAAGAGGTTGTATCCGACAAATACCACCACGCTCCGCAGCGTCCCGCTGAGCACGGCGCGTGGCAGCGTAAACTCACCCAGATAAAACGATGCGATCAATGCCCCTGCAATTCCGAAGATCGCGCCGGAAGCGCCGACGCTCAAGACAGAGGGATTCCAAATCAGGCTCGCGAGGCTCGCCGACAATCCGGAGATCAGGTACACCGCGGCAAAAGTCCAATGGCCGTAGACCGACTCGGCCAACCTGCCCAGACTCCACAGGCACCACATGTTAAACACAATGTGCAGCAAGCCGCCATGAATAAAGACGCAAGTCAGCAGCCGCCACCACTGGCCACTTGCGGTGAGAGAACCGAAATTCGCTCCCCAGTGCACCAGATCCTGGCCCGAAGGATTGTTGAGCATGGCAACGCCCGCCAATGCCATGGCGATGAATACCATTACATTGATGCCGATAAGAACATGGGTCACTGATATCGAATCAGATTGCGATCGATTCCATGGCGCAGCTTCGACTCGCTGGAATGGCGTATCTTCGCCGCGCTTTGCAGCTTCGTGCTGCACGCACCACTGGCAAAGCTTCTTGCCGAAGCTGAGAGCTGGAAGCTGACGACCGCATTGCACGCAATTTGCCATGAAAGATTAGATCCCGCCGCCTGCCAGTGCGATTGCCGGGAGGCCGCGGTCCCTCTGATCGCAGATTATCACGTAGGTTCCATTACCGGCGGGCGAGACACTCGTCGCTTTGCCGGAAAGCGCCGACAACCGCGAATCCGCCCTTCCCATATAAAATACAAACAGATATGAGCAACGAGAATTCATCCGCCTCTAATTCCGAGTCCCGCCCCTCGAACTTCATCCGCGACATTGTTATTGAAGATCTGAAAACGAAGAAGTACGGCAACGCCGTCATCCAGACCCGCTTTCCTCCCGAGCCCAACGGCTATCTACACATCGGCCATGCCAAGTCCATCTGCCTCAACTTTGGACTGGCCGACGAGTTCGGCGGCAAGACCAACCTGCGCTTCGACGATACCAACCCGGAAAAAGAAGAGCAGGAGTATGTGGATTCCATCCTGAAGGACGTCCGCTGGCTGGGCTTTGAGTGGGACGGTCTCTACTACGCTTCCGATTACTTCGACCGGCTTTACGAGTGGGCAATCAAACTCATCAACGAGGGCAAAGCCTATGTTGACGATCACAGCGCGGAAGAAATTCGCCAGCATCGCGGCACGCTGACCGAGCCCGGCAAAGAGAGTCCGTATCGCAATCGCAGCGTGAAAGAGAACCTTGGCCTCTTTGAGCGCATGCACAAGGGCGAGTTTCCCGACGGATCGCGCGTGCTGCGCGCCAAAATCGACATGGCCTCGCCGAACCTGAACATGCGCGATCCGGTCATGTACCGCATCCTACATGCCGACCATCACCGCACCGGCGATAAGTGGTGCATCTATCCCATGTACGACTACGCGCACGGTCAGTCCGATTCCATCGAACATGTGACGCACTCCATCTGCACGCTCGAATTTGAAGACCATCGCCCGCTGTATAACTGGTTCATCCAGCAACTCGGAATTTTTCCGTCGCAGCAAATGGAATTCGATCGCCTCAGCCTTACTTACACGCTGCTCAGCAAGCGCAAGCTGCTCACGTTGGTACAGGAAAACCGCGTCACCGGCTGGGATGATCCGCGCATGCCCACGCTCTCCGGCATACGGCGGCGCGGCTACACGCCGGAAGCGATCCGCAATTTCTGCGCGGCCATTGGAGTCTCGAAGACGAACGGCACGCTGGAACTTGCCATGCTCGAACACTTTGTGCGCGAAGACCTGAACAAACGCGCGCCGCGCGTGATGGCCGTGCTGCGGCCCTTGAAGATCGTGATCGATAACTATCCGGAAGATCAGGTTGAAGAAGTCGATGCGGTCAATAATCCCGAGGACGAAAGCGCCGGGAAACGCAAAGTGCCATTTTCCAAAGTGCTTTACATCGAGCAGGACGATTTTCGCGAAGTCCCGCCCAAGCAGTATTACCGCCTATCGCCAGGGCGCGAAGTGCGGCTGCGTTACGGCTATTTCATTACCGCGAAGTCGGTGGTGAAGAACGACAAGGGAGAAGTGGTGGAAGTGCATTGTACGTACGACCCGGCCACGCGCGGCGGCAATGCTCCGGATGGACGCAAGGTGAAATCGACCATCCACTGGGTCTCAGCCGCTCATGCCATCGACGCCGAAGTTCGCATTTACGACAAGCTTTTCACCAAAGAAGACCCGAATCAGGTTGAGGAGGGTCAGGAGTTTACTGCGAACTTGAATCCGAATTCGCTGGAAGTTATCGCGCAGGCCAAATTGGAGCCATCGCTCGCAAACGCGCCGGTCGGAAGCCGCTATCAGTTCGAACGCCTGGGATATTTTTGCGTGGATCCGGATTCCAAGCCCGGACATCTCGTATTCAACCGCACCGTGGCGCTGAAAGATACCTGGGCCAAGGTCGAGAAAAAGAACGAGAAGAAATCGGGCGCTTAGCTTTCATATTGTAGAGACACGGCTTGCTGCGTCTCCTTACAGCACCCGGCACGCCTCCTCAAATTCAAGCCGCGGGTTCCGTGGATGCAGCTTGCTGTGATCGCCATAACCGAGATTGCAGAGGAAGTTGACCTTCCATTTGCCGTCGGGAAAGAATTCCGCGTTCACCTTCGCCGCGTCAAAGCCTGACATCGGTCCACAATCGAGTCCCACCGCGCGAGCGGCAAGAATCAAGTAGGCTCCCTGCAGTGAACTGCTGCGGAAGGCCGTTTCATCGATCATTGCCTGGTTGCCCACGAAGTAGGAGCGCATATCGGCATGGGGAAATAGCTTGGGAAGTTTCTCATAAAACTCGGCGTCCCACGCGACAATGGCAGTGACCGGGGCTGTTCTTGTTTTTTCGACATTGCCCGGAGCGAGAGAGGGTAAAAGCCGCGCTTTCGCAACTTCGCTTTCCAGAAACACAAACCGGGCAGGAGTGGAATTCGCGCTGGTCGGCCCCATGCGCGCCAGTTCGTAAACTTCGCGCAGCGTTTCGACGGGCACGCGCTTGGGAAGCCATGCGGAATGCGTCCGGGCTTGGCGGAATAGCTGGTCCAGAGCATCGCTGGAGATCTTTGTTGAGTGCGCGGTGGCATCTTGTACTTGTGTCATCATTACTGCCTCACGTGGTTTTTCTCAATCTCTTAGATGTTATAGATCGCCAAGAGATTCGGGATCGCTGAGTAAAAAGACAAGAAGACACATCAAGCGGATTCGCCGCGCACTTCATGAATGTTGCGGAATCACTTCCACGGTCCTCCCGTGTGCACTATCCACAGATCGGTGTCAGGCAGCGCGATGGTCGCGAATGGCATCCAGAAATAACCTCGCTGTCCCCAACCGTCGCCCCAACTGTTCTGGATCAGCGCAAGTTGCTTTGTCTGGTCGTAACCGAGACAAAGTACTTCGTGGCCACCTTGTTCCTGTTCGCCCGGCTGGGGAATCGGCATGATGCCGGTGTCCGCCACCTGCTGCGTCATGAATGACTCGTAGACCGTGAATCCGACTGTGACCGGCCACGGCGTCGCATCGGCCAGGCACCGCAGAAAGTCCGACAAACTTCCGATCCGATGATAGGCGCCCGTCTTGTACTTGAGCGCATTCTGCGCCTGCTCCGCCGTCGGGATGGTGAACTTGCCTGCGACGTAGGGATAGAACGACGTTTCGCAACAACCCTTCGCTGTGAGCGCTTGGCAACCGGTGCGCGGCATCGCGCCTTCATCTTCGGGAAACGACCCGTCGGCCAAGAGTTCCTCAACGTACAGGCACTGCGGGCTCAGGACCGGCGACGTCTTCTCATATTTCCGCGCGATCCATTCCCGTGCGGACGAGAAGGCATGCCCGGTGCAACTGCCCTCGTCGCCTTGGTCCTTGATCGGTCCGCCCCACTCCCGCAGATCGACATGTTGTGGGACCGGCTCCGCCCGCGGCGAAGCCCGGCACATCCGATCCCGCACATCGTGAACGTCGCGTAGCGCGCCAAACTTGCGGCGAATCACTGGAGGCGCCCAAAAGTCACGGTCCGTACGAGTTTCGAGTGTTGATGAAGTTTCAGTTTCGGAGTCGCCGCATCCACGGCCGCGTTGCCAGTCTTCGCCAGCAGGATGCTGTTGTAATGAGCGGCGAAGGTGAAAACGCGGTAGGGCGGGACTGCCTGAAAATCTTGCGGTGAAGCTGCATTCCCGCAGGCAGGAATCACTGCCGTGATCGCCTGGACCGTGCCCGCCACCAAATTTCCGAGTAGCGTAATCTTCGTTTGCGTGTTCGGATCGCTAACCTGCGCAACCTGAAGCACCAATTGCTGGTCGCCCTGGTAAGCACTTACCGCCGCTTGTAACTGCGAGCATACGCCCGGGGCCGCGCTCGAAGAAGCCGTATCATAGTCGGCAGCCAGCGTCTTGATGGCCGCTGCATCAGCATCGATCTTTGCGGCTAGGTTGCTATTCATCGGCTGCCCGTTGGCCACCGCGACGATTTGCAGAATGTTAGTCAGCGCTGGCGCAGCCGTGGCAAGGATGGAATCAAGCACCGACACCCATGCGGTCGAGCAGGCGGTTGAGAACATAGCAAGAGACAACGCAACAACAAGAGCTTTCCTCATAAATGGTTTCTCCACTGATTTTTCAGTAATCGAGTTACTTACTTCGAGTTGACGCCGGCATATGGCGATGGCAACCAATGCGCCACAATGACGGCCAGCGGTGCGACAATTGCCGCAGCAGTAGCATGGTTCGCCCAGAACTCCGCAATCGCCGGCGTGGCGGTGTTCGCGAGCGCGGTAAGCAGTAGCATCACGGTGGGTAGATAAGCAGCGTACTTTTTCACAATAGTGTCTCCTAGTGATGGCTTTTTCACTTATGTCTTCATGTTAGGTTGTAATATCGGTCAATCCTTGATGCCCAGCTCATAAGCCGTCCATGGCGAACGCTTCGTCAGGGCTTCCCGGCGGGCCGCCATCCCCTCTTGCGCTAGGCCAACGTGGATCCATCCGTATTCAAGAATAAGTTGGTCATAGTCGATCTCGGACTTCAGGATGGCGAACGCCACTTTTGCAGGTGTGCCGAATGCGGGACAAACGAAGTCACACGCCAGACCCTGGCAGTGTGCGCTTGTCGCTACTCCGCCCAACGCCTTGTTGACCTGCGGAGAGCGATAGCCGCTGTGAACCACTATCGGTTTATCGCTAAGCAGAGTCCGAATTTCTTCCATCGACGCTGCTACAAGTTCCAGATTGGCCCTGACGATCGGACTCGGAGTGTTGTCGAACCCGAGCCTAGCCGCCGCTTTGGAAAAAAGAAACTCCTCCAACGTGAAATGCTCTGAGATTTGCATAGGTTCGTTAGTTGAGCTTAAGTCTTACTGCAAACCCATCCCCGCGCTGGGTTTGCTGATTTAGGTTTGCGGACCGGGTCTTGCTAGACAGCCTTTGTTGCAGAACTCGAGGAATATAGCCTAGTGTGCTCGGGGCAAACGTACTGGTTCATGGCGAAGACGGAATGTAGCTTGCCGGATAAGTTTGATGCAACGTTTCCTCGCTCCGTAACGAGATTCAATACGCCGATATCAAATCAATTAACATAACGTCACTCTTGCAGTCGTTCGGGCCTTCGTTGAACCAAACGACCGTCCCGTCTGATCCCGTGCCCCCACCGTTCGGACACGTTCCGTAATCAGGGCAGAACGTCCTGAAACCCGGGTTAGAACCTCCCGATGTACCCCCAGCCGCCGTATAATAGATATTCTCAGTTTTCGTATCGAAGATACTGGTTCCGGCGGCAAACAGAGTTGTGTTGGCCCAAGCAGTAACGCCCCTGAGTTGGTTGCACGAAGCAGGCTGGCGAGTGTAGGTAAGCTGCCCATCGGTGCATGTCGCCGTACAGTTGGTGTCGAAATTTGGCCGCGACGTTCCGGCAGTCCCAGTTGTGCCCGGAGTTGGGTTGCTGTTGCCACCGATCGCAGTCACCTGGTAATCGTGTCCGGTTGGGCTGAAGCTGGTACCTCCGCCGCCATTGTATTGCTGTGGATAGATGTAGTCTCCCCAGGTGTGCGTTGCACCCGACACCCAGTCCGGCGAGTTCGATCCCCGCGTCCCCATTACGTCCGTGGAGACTGCCGCCCAGCCGCCGTCTTGCGACATCACGCCGATGCAGTTCTGGGCTTGGAAGTTTTGCGAGTTCCCGGTACAGAAATTGTGAGCGAAACGGTAGAGCGTCCCAATCGGCACTAGAGCTGACCCCGCAGGCAACCCGGTGGTGCCACCGACGATCTCTTGATTGTAGGTTTGCATCGCGGGCGATCCCGGAATCCCTTGTCCTGGCGACGGCACGGCCCCCAGAAAGAACGCGATGATTCCAGAATCGTTCGTTCCGGGAGCTTGCATGGATTCGTGGTTGTCGCTGGGCAGGGGATTTGGCATGACCTCATTAGAGTGCCAACCGTTCGTGTAAGACGAACCAATGACGCAAGTCGCACCAGGCGCTGTGCTGGGTACGGTGCAGATGTTACCGGGATAAATCTCGTCGATAATCCAATCGCCAGCCGCGCAGCCAGTTGTCGGGTAGGTGGTGGTATTCAGCGCGTAAAGAGTGTGCGGCGTCGCCGAGGTTTGGCACACATAGTACGATGGCTGTGCGAAAGAAAATTGCGAGTAGGCAGCACCCTTCCACTCGTTGAGGTAGCCTTCCTCGGCGTGCAGCCCGCAATTGTTTTGCACGCACTCGCGAAACGTGAGGGTTGGAACTTGCCATATCTTGCCGTATCCCAGGCCGGCGGCGTAAGTCCAATGCGTCGGGTCGAGAGATGGCGGCGTGGTCCCGGCCAAGGGACTGCCTGAACTTGCGCTGATGGGCGAGTAAAAAACCAGTCCTGTCGTGTCGATGATCGTCGGATCGTATACCACATCGGCTGTGCTCGTGTAGGAAAATCCCGAAACCCAAGGGCCGGTATAGTACGAGGGGACGCTCATGAAAAAGCCGCCCTGAAAGTTCGTGGTGCTGGCCGATGATGTGTCTCCGATCTTCGTAAAAGTCGAGTTGATAAGCGCGTGGGCGTCATGCAGCAGGGCAGGCGTTGAAGTGAGATGGCAAGTTCCCGATGGTGGATTCGCCGGAGTCACACCATACGGCTGACAAAGCAACGGATCGTCCGTCTGCCAATAACCGGAAGGGGTTGAGCTTGACGTTGGCCAGCCGCCAGGCCACGGAGGTTCTCCGTTGCCCCAAGCGGCGTAAGCACTCGTGCTGCGGCGGACTTGGCCGATGTAGGTGTTGGCCGCGCTCCAACCCACCCCGGCAGTGTAGTTAATGAGGTCATAACCTTGGCCTTGGCCAGCAACGATGCCAATATACGTCCAAGTCACTCCGCCATCCGTGCACGATCCGGCAGCTTCGCAGGAATTCCAGAATGTTGAGGCAAGGGCGCTGTTGGTGGTGGAGCTCGTGGTACCCGCCACGGTCACCATAAAAGCATAATGGTGAGTGTTGTAGGTTTGGGGCACGATGAAAGAAGTCCAATCGTTCACGATGTAGTACGTGCTTGGCAACCGATCCGCGCCGCCCGCAAGCGCCAAGGTAAAGGAATCGTCTGCGGCGGTCGCGAACACGCCGTTCCATGTCGCCAGATAATTCGAGGGAAGGATGCCGGGAACGGCTTGCTGGTAGAGCACTCGCGAGAACGTGTCCGCCGTGGCGAGAGGACTCGCAACATTTGGGTAACAGTATGGGCCGGTACCCGAAAGCGGGCAGATTTCCAGGGCGTTGACCGCAACGCTTCCAGGGGTGCCTGCATAATCCAGTTCAAAGATTTTATAGGGGTCGGTTCGGCTGAAGGTCTCACCCCCGACGCTCATGATTGTGCAGCCGGCCGTGCAACTGCCGGGTGTGCCCGATTTGATCTGGCTGACCGCCGAGCAAGCATTCGGCCATGTGTCGGTAGGGAGACAGTTCGCGCGTCCTGACTTTGCCGTCCGCGCATATATAGGGTCCAAGTACAACAGATCCATAAACCCGTTATCGCTGTGCATCAACAGCATTCCGGTGTTCGACGAGAATGCGCCCCAATCGCCAATGTCGGATTCGTTATAAGACACCGTGGTTTTGCTGGTGGACGTGTCGGTCAACAAAACCAAATGGCTGCCAAAGTCGGGATCGGTCGCGTCCGTGTTCGCTGGCACGTTCGCCGCGAAGGGAGGTGTGTCTGTCGGACGATACAGGAACGACAAAGGAGCGCCAGCTTCGCCAGCCGTCGCGCCAGGGATGCAGCCGGATTCCGTCCCTAGTTCGCAGTTGTCCGTTCGGGCGGTGTATGTCATCGGAATTCCGCCCGATGAAACCAATTGCGCTCCGCTAGTAACAACAGGTCCAGTAATGATTGCCTGCCCCCACGACAAGGAAACGAAACACATCGTCACTATCAGTATCCAACTTTTCGTGATGTTATTCGATGTAATCACATGGCCTTTCAATGAACCGAAATCATCGTGTATAAGTGCCATCTATCTGTTGGAGTTCATGGCATTGTTGTTGCATAAGTGATCGTGCCCGATACCGGCCCGTATTCACACGCCACCGTCTACTTCTTTGCAAGCTGCCAAAAGATGCAACTGAGAGCTGTTCCTTCATCGATTCTTGCGCCGTAAACCCTGAGGTGATCCCGGCACTACCCTCGGGTACGGACCGCTAAGGGCGAGATTGCACCCTGCCGGTAGCCCGTAACTGCTGCCATTCGCGACTGCGCGGCACCGCAGTTCCCGCCTTCGCTATAATGTTCATTCGTGCCTCACCTGCCATTTGTGCCGGGTTTCATGGAAAGGGAACTATGCCAACTGAAGTAGTCATGCCCCAAATGGGCGAATCCATCTTCGAAGGAACCATCACCAAGTGGCTAAAAAAGCCTGGCGACAAGGTCCAGCGCGACGAGCCTCTGTTTGAGATTTCCACCGACAAGGTCGACGCCGAAATCCCTGCCCCCGCCAGCGGAATCCTTCAGGAAATCAAGGTTTCCGAAGGCAACACCGTGCAGGTCAATACCGTTGTCGCTGTGATTGGCGACGCCAGTGGCGCTTCCGCGTCCGCCCCCGCTAAGACCGCTGCGCCTGCTCCGGTCGCTCCGGTTCCGGCACCAATAAAGACAGAAGCTCCGGCTCCCACGCCCGCCGCCAGCGCTCCCGGCAACGAAGAAGATTCCGACGTCCGCTCTTCTCCGCTCGTCCGCAAGCTCGCCCGTGAGCATAATGTCGATCTCGCAAAACTCAGCGGCACTGGCGCCGGGGGCCGCGTCACCAAGCAAGACATTCTCGATTTCGTCGACCGCCGAGCGGCTGCTCCGGTGGCGACACCAGCATCCCGTCTATCCGCAACCCCGGCGCCGGTTGTCATCCCCGGCGACCTTGTGCCCATGTCCCAGATGCGCAAGATCATCGCGCAGCGCATGATTGATTCGCGTCGCACCAGCGCTCATGTCCATTGCATGTTCGAGGTGGATATGACTCGCATCGTCAATTTGCGAAGCAAGCTCAAAAACGCCTTCGAGCAGCGCCACGGAGTGCGCCTTACCTTCATGCCGTTCTTCGTGCGCGCTGCCATCATCGCCCTCCAGCAATATCCCATCGTCAACAGCTCGCTCGAAGGCGACAGCGTCCGCTATCACAAGCATGTCAACGCTGGCATTGCCGTCGCCCTCGATTGGGGACTTATCGTTCCCGTTTTCAAGAGCGCCGACGAGCTCAACTTCCTCGGACTGCAGCGCGGCATCACCGACCTCGGCGAACGCGCCCGTTCCAAGAAGCTCATGCCGACTGACGTCGAGGGTGCAACCTTCACCATCACCAACCCCGGCCAATTTGGTGCTGTATTCGGCTTGCCTATCATCAATCAGCCGAACGTAGCTATCATGGGTGTCGGCGGAATTACCAAACAGCCCATGGTAATCACCGACAAAGACGGCACGGATTCCATCGCCATCCGTTCCATCGTTCACCTAACTCTTGGCTACGACCATCGCATCATCGACGGTGCCCTAGCCGACCAGTTCATGGTTGTCGTAAAGAAAACTCTCGAAAACTGGAGTGAAGAAGTCGGCTAACAAAAATCAGATCATCTATGATCGGGCCATCGGGTTATTTAAGTTCAAATGCCAAAGCCTTTGACTTTCAATCACCCGATGATCCAAGCACTCGATGACCTGATTTCTCATAAACCGTCAAACCAACGGCACTTCCCCTAGTAGTAACGGGCCGTCTTCCGACCGTTCGATGAAATAGCGGGCCACATCATCGCGCAGTCCGGGTTTGTTTCCCGTCCAGCGCCACAACCCCTGGTAATCTCGCGCGATGTCGGTTGCCGGATTGAAGTCCCATTTCTGCAGCAGCGCCCACCGCTCGCCATAAGCGCGCAGCGCCTTGCTGCCGTGAAATGCATGAGTTGCGAAGTTGTCGATGCATCCCATGGGGGATCGGCCCTCAACGCGATTCAGTTTTGCGGCCCGCGCTTGCCAATTGAGCACGGCTTCCACATAAGGCTTCGTGCACCGCTTCATCTCCGCTGCCGAGTTCGTCGCTTGCACTAGCCCGAAAGCCATGTGCCAATCCGCGCTGCCCAAAATGCACGTATCGAGCATCCCACCCACCGTATTGAAAGCATCCCGGCGCCACGACCACGCGCCTCCGGTTGCTCCCGGTGCATGACCAAAGGGAAAAGCTTCTGACGGTTGGTGTGTTGCGTAGTAAGTATCCGCTTCTCCGCGCCGCACTCGCCTCGAACGCAGAAATTCAGTTGGGTGCATCGAATTCCATGCAAAACTGTTGCTCATGCGGTAAGGACGGTGGCCGAGATGGCTAGTCGCTGTTTCGCCAGTCAGGTCTGCATAAGTGCTAAATAACTGCACAAAGCTGTGGTGCTGGAGCATGTGGATTGCCTCCAGCGCCCAGTCATGCCGTGTGAAGTGGAAGTCGCCGTCCACATAGCCGCCGTACTGCCAGTCTGGCGGAAACCTGCGCACACCCTCGTTAATAGCGCATTCCTTGATCCATAGAATCGAGTCGGTCCGCAGTTGCAGATCCAGTGGATTGCCGGGGCTCGTAATTTCGTGCGGCCGGTCTCCGAAGGCAACTTCAACAACATGTAGCACGACGTTTGGACTTGCTTCCATTTGAAACCGAAAATCATGAAAAGCTTCTCGTCTCCGCTGCCACCGATACGGATTGGAATACACCGTAACGATGTGCAGCTTCTGCGTCTCGGAGTACTCCACGAACTCGCGATGAACATTTGGATGCTTGAAAGTCACAACGTTTCCTCTCGGTCTTGTGCCGCCAGCCACTTTGCCAGAGTGTGTTTCTTGATCGGGTCACATAACCATCGAGCGATCTGCGGCTCTTGATTATCGATGACCCGATGACCCGATCTCTGTAATTCCTTATTTCCAGAAGTGCAACACAATCTGCACCATAACCACTACAATGCCGACCATTGAAGCGTAGGCTGCGGTCCTTCCCGATTGTTCCCCGCGCACAATTTCCAGGTTCTTCACCCGTTCCGCCAAGTTAGCGTGCTCGCGTTCATACATTTCGCGCCGAAGATATTCCGCACGCTCCTGGTTGATTTGCGCGCGGAAATTATTCATCTCTTCCAGACGATAATCGAGGACCTCACTCGCCTTTTGGATTTTGGCATCCCCCGCCTCATGCCGTAGGTTGTCGGCTCGCGCCTGCGATTCTAGCGCGGTATCGCGGCATCGGAACTCAGCCTCCGTCCACTTCCGCTCGGCTACGAGGGATCGATCGATGAATTCAATTAACGGCAATAAGACACGCGGAGTTGGCCGTGAATTGTTCTCGCTCATTTACTGCGCCTTTCCTTCGATTTCATCGTTTTGATATTTCACAGTGGATAGTCAACATGCATCGCCGCTGAATACCGCGAATACTTCGGCGGTCCGCTGCCGTCATAACTCCTTAAAAAATAAGTTTGCGCCCGTGCGTACCGCGTGAGCGTAAAGCTGCTGTTCGTGAAACGGCCCACCAGGTTGCCGTTGTAGCCGATTCCCCACCCCTGGTCTGAGTACCGCACTTCGATACCGCCTCCTGCCACCGGAGTGAATCCCACATCAATCGTCACCGTCGTCGAAGTCACATTCGTGACCTCCGCGTCCGTGAGATCGGCAAGATAATAATTCCCTACCTCGGTCACATCGATCGGAGTCAGCACCTGTGTCTGCTTCATCAGGGCCGTCACAAAAACAAAATCCAGAGAGGGATCTCCCGCATCCACAAACCGCAGAGTGTAGCGGCTGTTCTCGCCCTCAATGTCCGTGATCTCCACATCCACTTCGCGCACAATCGCTGTGAACGCCGCCATACGCGATGGAACATCGACCGCCAGTTCATCTCCCGGAAAAATATCCGCTGCCCCGCCAGGCAGGTACTGGCTCCATGCTTGGTACTCCCCACTCCATCCCTGGCCGGCGTCATCCAGCAAAGCCAACGCGGCGATTTCGCAATCCACCGAGGTGCGCGGAACCGGCAGCCCAATCTCCCGCACACTTCCGCGCACTCCGTCGTCGCCGCCGCGCTGATGAGCCGCGATGCTGGCCGAGTTAATAACTCGCGCCGCTGCATGGCCCTGGCCGCGATAACTCACCTCGATCAGCTCATTAGCCAATGGTATGTACTCTGGATAAAATTCCAGTGCGGGCGCGGTCGTAACCTGACATTCGGCGCCATCCAGCAACGATCCCGTCAGCACCGTCACCGTATTTCCCCCAGACGGCGTGCCGCGTACCAGGGCGTCGACTGGCAACCATATGTAAGTGAACGCAAGCGAGCACTGAATGCTGCCGGCATTGATAAGCGCATAAGTGCAGAAACCGGGTGCGTCCGGAATGATGTCGTCGAAAAGCACGGTTACCGGTGCAATCTGCGTCGCGGGATTCGTCGGATCGATATCCTGCACTTCCAGTACGACTCGGACATCGCAGGCGACCGCGCCGCCCCCTCGCGGTGATCCAGACGGGTACAACGAAGAATGAAACACTTGCTGCATTCGGTACGTCTCTGTCGGATACAGCATCGTCGTAAAAACGTAATGGTGCCCCGGCGTCGTGGCCAGCGCCGTTCCCGTAACCGTGCCCCCAACCAGCGCCTGGATGTTGCAGTTCGCGCCCACTGGCGTTATGCGAAAGCCCGCCAGGCATCCTGCGATCGTGACCGCGCCGGAGTACAGTCCTCCGATCACTCCATTCGATGCCGCATTGAACACGACGTCCCCGTGCTCCATCATCGTCGCTCCGCCTAATTCGACCTGTTCGATGAAGTTCATGAGCGTTTGCCCATCCGTCCCTGTTCCTCCCGCCACCTGCAACTCACCGTTGCTGGCCGTAATCACACCCAGCAAATCGGTTACGATCCAATGGGTCGGATCCAGCTCCGCATAGATCTCATCAAGAATGATGCGGTTATATAGTGCGATCTGGCTGCTGCGCGTGAACGGCACCTGTGACATGTAGAAATAGGTCGTCTCCCCGTCACCGCAGAAGTAATCTTTTACATGCACGCTCGGCTCCAGTGGCCCCAAAATCGTCAGGTCGTTGACCAGCCGATTCACGCTCTGCAATTGCAGATCGCCCGGAGAAAACGTGGCCGCATTCTCCGTCAGCGCGTATGTGTTTGCCCCGAGCGGTGCAAAAAACAGTTTGCTGTTGTCGTCCCGGTAAGCGCAGCGCGCCGAAAGCGCAATCTCCGCGGCTGATGCCGTCCATTTTTTCGCCGGATTGACGCTGTAATACGGAATTGGATCGCCCGCTTCCACGCCGCTCACGTCAAACCATCCCGGCAACGCCTCCGCCGTCAACTGATCGAACGCGCTACCAGCGCTCCGGTCCACAAACGGAGGATGCGGCGGAGGTGCCTTCTCATCCATCAGCATCACGTCGCTAAGTGCGTCCACCTCGTACCGGTAAACCAACCCGCGATCTGCCCAGCCTAGATACTCATAGGTCGGCGTTTGGACAATGTTACCGCTGAACAAATCGTTCCCGTTGCTCAAGGTCAGCGTCACGCGCCCGCCAAGTGCCGGTACCACCATGCTTTTCGTTCCAGCTGCCAGCCCAAACTTCAATTCGGCTGGGCTGTTCAGCTTGCGCATCAAACTCGGATTCTTGCTCGAATCCACGAATGCCGTGTAGTCCTGCGCCCCCAAACCGTCGAGGTTATCAATCAGTAATTTCATAACTTTTCGAATAACTCCGTCGTCTCCTGTGCTCCTCTGTGTCCTCTGTGGTTGAAGCTCTTGTTGTTGTTCTTGCAACGAACTCCTAGTAAACCGCCGCCCCACTCGCCGGAAAGTAACTCCGGTAGCACAGCACCAACGCTCCATCGTTCCCGTCCACGGTTGGCAGCGCCGTAAACGACGCCTGCAACGCCCACTCTCCGATCGGTTTTTGAATCTCGATCACGCTCTCCCGTTCCCATTCCGCCTTCACCGTGCACGGACTTAGAATCGGATAGTAGAAACACACCCGCCCACCAGATTCCTCTTCCGCCACGAATAAGCCCGACCACTGTTGCAGAAACGCCCCACCCTCGCGGTCCACAAACGCCATCACCTTCTGCACCGACGCCCCAGCCGCTGGCATTCCCCCCGGCAACGGCTGCGTTAGCAGCAACGTTGTCACCGTCATCTCCGCCACTTGGCCCACATTGAACGTAACCCGCCGCACATAGTTGGCGTCCTGACGTACATCTGCCGGATTCTTGACATATGCCGCCGCAATTCCGGTGCCCACATACCCTACTTGCTGCTCGTAATCCACATCGCATGCCACCAGGTCTCCCGGCTGGAATCCGGCAATCGCTCCCGCCCCCAACACGAGTTGCTCAGCCGTCGAGCCCGCCAGCAAAGGCACCGCCGTCAGCGGGATTCCACCCGATCCTGATGGCGATGCGCTCGGGTCCGTTGCCAGAACGTTCATGTGCTCCGCGCCTCCCGCCAGCGCCATCTGCAACTTTCCCCAGTCGCGGAATTCGAAATCAACCCGCGCTCCCAAACCGTGCCGAGCTTGTGCCGACACTGCGCCGACGGGCCCGCCGATCAAGTCCTCGATCTGCGATGTACTCGTACGCTGAAAGTCGTCAATCCATCCCAGATCAATCCAAGGTGCCGGCGGAGCATCCAATTGGAATCCGCTCTCTTGCGATGGATCGAAAATCGCCGTCGGCCCGTTCACTCTGTCCACAGGTGCGAAGTAAGCCCGCATCTGCCGTGCGATTGGCCGCAACCCCGCCCGCGTCATGCTTCCACCTCGGGCAAGAAGAAATAGATCCTCACCTGCGCATACCGGTCCACCCGCGCTGCGCCAGCGCTCCACTGCTGTTTCTGGATCGCAACGTCGCCTGGTGCATTCCCCATCATCGGCACCGTCCAGAAAATCCCCGACCCCAAATCCGCGCTTGGAATCTGGCTGTAATCGAACATTTCGGTGTGCGGCGGGTCGCAGATTCCAAGCAACTCGTCATCCATCTCCGCTAGCGCACGCCCTCGATCCACTCCCGTTCCTCCGCTGCCTTCGCTCGCGTACCAGATGTGGCAATCCACCCCCAGCATCGGACGCGTACTCTCCGCAATCAAAATGTCGCCAAAGTCTAGGTAGAACGCTCCCGGCTGCGCTTCCCCAAACCGCGGCTCCATGTTTTCTCGGACCACAATCGCCGGCACTGTGACTCCGTCGATCGCCATCGTTCGCGCCGGATTCAACGCCGCCAGCCGCGTCCGCAGCGCCATGTAAAAACTGTCTTTCGCCGCCTGCATATTTCTCCTGTTAGTCCCTGGTAAGTCGCTACCGTCGCAGTAACTTAGTTTTATTCGAGGAATTGGCCTTTAGGCTTGAGCTTACAAATCTGGAGTTGTCAAATGATCGGAGCTCAAGAGCACAGTCTTTAGATGACCCGATGACCCGATGATCCGATCACCCGATGCCTTTGTCTACGCCATCGCCGCCACCCTGTACAGATACGCCACTCCCCCCAGCCGCTCGACCACGAACCCCTGGATGTGGAACATTTCCCCGCCATACACCAATCCCAGTGCCGTCTCGAACAACACCTCCGCGGACGCCACGTTCCGCTGACTTACCTGCTCCGCCATCGCCGACCAGCCTGCCAGTAACTCGATTCGCCGCCGCGGCCCT
>Ga0326728_10004737_pt1 | contig 39665 bp, 27 predicted proteins | sample MB3enrmetagenome_FD_207602 | JGI IMG/M metagenome (GOLD analysis project Ga0326728, IMG submission 207602) | Lab enriched peat soil microbial communities from McLean, Ithaca, NY, United States - MB31MN | ecosystem: Environmental > Terrestrial > Soil > Wetlands > Peat | place: USA: New York... | reverse complement strand
GTGCGCAAAAAATACTGGCTATTGCCCATTATCCTGACTTTGCTGTTCTTTGGGGCGCTGATGATCTTTGCCAGCGGTTCGGCGATCGCTCCCTTTATCTATACCATCTTCTAATGGGGGTCTGAGTCTTGTCAGACGCCATCCTCGGGCTTTCCGCCTTCTATCACGACAGCGCCGCGGCAATCCTGGTGGACGGCCAGATCGTCGCCGCAGCCCAGGAAGAGCGCTTCACCCGCAAGAAGCACGACCCAGAATTCCCGGCTAACGCCCTGGCCTACGTCATGGAGGAATCGGGGCTACGGTTGAGCGACCTGAGCGCGGTGGCCTTCTACGACAAGCCCTATCTCAAGTTCGAGCGCCTGCTGGAGACCTACCACGGCTTTGCGCCCCGGGGCCTGCGCAGTTTTCTGATGGCCATACCGGTGTGGATCAAGGAAAAGCTGCTGATGCGCTCGCTGTTGCGGGAGGAATTGGCCAAAGTGGGCGACGGCGAGCCCCCGCTTCTCTTTCCGGAGCATCACCTGTCGCATGCGGCCAGTGCCTTTTATCCCTCGCCTTTTCAGGAGGCGGCTATCCTCACCCTGGACGGCGTGGGAGAATGGGCCACCTCCACCATCGGTTTTGGCCAGGGAAAGGACATCACCATCCTGCGGGAGTTGCGCTTCCCCCATTCCCTGGGCTTGCTCTATTCGGCCTTCACTTATTACTGCGGCTTTAAGGTGAATAGCGGCGAATACAAGCTCATGGGCCTGGCCCCTTACGGCAACCCCAACTCGGACCGGACCCGAATCTGGCGGGACCTGATCCTCGAGGAGCTGGTGGATGTCCGGGAAGACGGCTCGCTGCTCCTCAACATGGATTACTTCGACTACGCCACCGGCCTGAAGATGTGCTGCGACGAAAAGTGGACCTCACTCTTCGGGGTGCCCCCTCGGCCCCGGGAAAGCCTCTTGGACCAGCGGTACATGGATATGGCCCTGGCCATCCAGCAGGTCACTGAAGAGATTGTGCTACGGCTGACGGAAACCGCCAAAAAGCTCACCGGCGCTGACTACCTGGTGATGGCCGGCGGGGTAGCCCTGAACTGCGTGGCCAACGGCAAGCTTCTACGCCGGGGGACTTTCAAGGACATCTGGATCCAGCCCGCCGCGGGGGACGCCGGCGGGGCCCTGGGAGCGGCTTTGGCCGTCTGGCACATCGTCCAGGGTAAAGAGCGCCAGCTCCCCAACCCGGAAATGGATCACATGCAGGGGGCCTATCTGGGGCCCGAGTTCGGCGCCGAGGAGATCGTGCGCCTGGCCCGGCGGCAGCAGGCGCCTTTTAAACGCTACCAGGATTTCAACCAGTTGATCAGGGACGTGGCGGCCCTCCTGGCCCAGGGCCAGGTGGTGGGCTGGTTCCAGGGCCGCATGGAATTCGGGCCCCGGGCCCTGGGGAACCGCTCCATCCTGGGCGATCCCCGGCATCCGGAGATGCAGAAGCGCCTCAACCTGAAGATCAAATACCGGGAGGGTTTCCGGCCCTTTGCCCCGTCGGTGCTGATGGAGGAGTGCCGCACTTATTTCGAGTTGGACCGGCCTTCGCCCTACATGCTCCTGGTGGCGCCGGTCCAGGAAGCGAAGCGCCACCCGCTGCCGCAAGGCTATGAGAACCTGGAGCTGTTCAACCGGCTCTACCACCTGCGCTCCGAGGTGCCGGCCATTACCCACGTGGACTACTCGGCCCGCATCCAGACGGTGCATAAAGAGACCAACGAGAAATACTGGGGGCTGATCAAGGCCTTTCAGGAATTGACCGGCTGCGGCCTCATCGTCAACACCAGCTTCAATGTCCGGGGCGAGCCCATCGTCTGCACTCCCGAGCACGCCTACCAGTGCTTCATGCGCACCGAAATGGATTATCTAGTGCTGGGGGATTTTCTGTTCGACAAGAAAGAGCAGCCAAAGTGGGAGGAAAAGCGGGACTGGCAGCAGGATTACGAATTGGATTAAAAGCGGCCAGCGGTCAGCTAAAAAATAAATAAGATGCCGGGGCGGTTCGAGAACCGCCTTTATCCTTTTAGAGCCTGCTGGTTTGCTCCTAAATTCCTTTGGACCCCGTTGTAAATTAGCCGGGAATCTGGTTAAAATCCTTGAAAAAGCCGGCATAGCTCAGTGGTAGAGCAGCTGATTCGTAATCAGCAGGTCCGGGGTTCGAATCCCCGTGCCGGCTCCAGTGTATTCAATGGGTTATCTGATTTGGTTAACCCAATTTTTTATCAGGGATAACCCAGGGATAACCAGAATGCGGAAAATTATCGTTTTGGGTGCCTGACCTGCCAGTCTGATGTTGCCATATTTTTCCCGCGTCCGCTCGGGCCACTCTGCCGCAGCAACCTTCTATCCTTCTCTGCGGCCCTGGCTAACCCCGGCCTCCCCACCAAGCCGTGGCCCTCTTAGAATTTTTTGGCCCAGAAAGGCAAACCCGGAGTAAGGGACTCATGCCTCCCCTTGGTCGATATAATCGCCATGGAAATTTTTTCAAAAATCTATCGAGGTAGTCGCAGCAGCATGCCCCCCGGTAATGGACCCGCCCTAAAAATTTTCAATCAAAAATCTAGCCGGTCTGGGGTCTGGCTAGAAATTTTCCTTATCAGAAATCATTATAGTTTTGTGATATAAGGAAATTACCTACAGGTAAGGATAATGCCTGACCCCTTTAAAACCTATATCCAAACCCTCCAAGCTGATTTGGCCAGGGGCAACGCCTCTGAGCATACTCACCGGCCCGCCATCAAGACCCTCTTGGAATCCTTGGGAGAACGCCTCACGGCCACTAACGAACCCCGGCAAGTTACCGATTGCGGGAAGCCCGACATGGGGGTTTATCAAGGGCCGGTGCTCCTGGGTTATGTGGAAACCAAGGACGTGGGGGTAAAACTGGACATAGAGGAAAAAGGCCCCCAGTTAAGACGTTACCGGGAAGCCCTGCCTAACCTCATTCTTACCGACTACCTGGAATTTCGCTGGTATGTAAACGGGGAGCGCCGGGCCGTGGCGTCCCTGGGGACCGTGGAAGGGGACGGTAAGATCAAGGCCAAAAAAGAGGCCCTGGCCGCCGTGGGGGAGCTACTGGCCCAATTCCTGGCCCTTAAGCTCCCCTCCATCGGTACGGCCAAAGAGTTAGCCCTGAGAATGGCGAAGCTGGCCGGGCTGGTGCACCATGCCGCCCTCCAGACCCTGGAAATGGAGCCGCCCACAGGCACCCTCAAGGTTTGGCTTGCCGCCTTTGAAAAGACCCTGGTTCCCAACCTTTCCCCGGAAGACTTTTCTGATATGTATGCTCAGACCCTCACCTATGGCCTGTTTGCCGCCAAGGTGACGGTAGGGGCGGGCCAGGATTTGCGCCGAGATACCGCCGCCGGGTTGCTTCCCGAGACAAACCCCTTCCTCAAGCTGCTTTTTTACCATCTGGCCGGCCCGGAAGTTCCCCCCGCGGTGTCTTGGGTTGTTGATGACATGGTGGGCCTGCTTAATTCTGCCGACATGGAAGCAGTAATGGCCGACTTTGGCCGGGGATTCCTGGAAAAGGACCCGGTAGTCCATTTCTATGAAACCTTCCTGGCCGCCTATGACCCGGAAAAGCGCAAGGTCCGGGGGGTCTACTACACTCCTGAACCTGTGGTTTCCTATATTGTGCGATCTATTGATTATTTACTCAAGGAACGGTTTGGCCGCCCGTGGGGAGTGGCCGATCCCCATATCTTGATTCTTGACCCCGCTTGCGGTACGGGGACCTTTCTGCGTAGTATTATCGCCCTGATTTACGACACTCTGTGCGCCCCAAGGCCAAGCCGGGGGCTGGGCTTCTTACGTCACCCAAAGCCTCCTCCCCCGGATATTCGGCTTTGAGCTTCTTATGGCCCCCTATGCTGTGGCTCACTTAAAGCTCGGGTTGCTCTTAAAGGAGAAAGGTTTTGACTTCCCGCCGGGGCAACGCCTGGGGGTCTATCTCACTAACACCCTTGATGAAGGATTTAAAAAGGCTGAGGTCTTACCCCTGGCTGGATTTATTACTGAGGAAAGCAACAGCGCTGCCCGGATCAAGAAAGAGGACCCCATAGAAGTTGTCTTGGGAAATCCCCCATATGCTGTGCATTCCGCTAATGCCAGTATTCGGCAAATCCATGACCCGCTGACCGGAAAGACGAAAACGAAGCGCACCTGGATAGGTTCCCTCATTGAAGACTATAAGCAGGTTGACGATAAGCCTCTGGAAGAACAAAATCCCAAGATGCTTCATGATGATTATGTCAAGTTTCTCAGGTGGGGCCAGTGGCGCATTACCCAAACGGGCCGGGGCGTCCTGGCCATGATTACCAATCACGGCTATCTGGACAACCCCACCTTCCGAGGCATGCGGCAACAGCTAATGCAGAGTTTTAGCGAAATTTATCTGCTTAACCTACATGGTAATGCCAGAAAAAAAGAGGTCTGCCCAGACGGTTCCAAAGATGAAAATGTCTTTGACATTCAACAGGGCGTGGCTATCGGGATGTTTGTCAAGAAGCCCGGTGAAGGGGGGGAAACCCGGATTTTCTATACGGACTTGTGGGGGTTGCGGGAAGACAAATATGCGGCCTTGGCCGAAATGAAGTTGCCTTCTACTCAATGGCAGGAGTTTCAGCCCGTCCCGCCATATTATCTTTTTATCCCTCAAGATACTTCCATTAAAATTGAATACGAAAGATTTTGGAAGGTCACGGAAATATTTCAGATATATTCAACAGGAGTTAAAACACATAGGGACCATTTCGTTATTGATTTCGACATGGTAGTTTTAAGGCAAAAGATTATTGATTTTAGGGAACTAACAATTTCTGATGAAGCCATAAGGAATAAATATGACCTTTCTGATACTCGTGATTGGAAATTAGGTCAAAGACGGAAGTTACTTGCTAATGATAATCAATGGGATAAATCATTCACTACTTGTTTATACCGCCATTTTGATTTTATACCTTATTACCATCATAATGATACAGTTGAATTACCAAAAAATGATATTATGCAGCATATGTTTGGTAGACATAACTTTGCAATTATCACAACTCGCCAGACCCGTGATCAATGGAGTGTATTAATAACCACTCGAATCATCAATCATAAATCTCTCGCTGCTTATGATACGAATTACCTATTTCCATTATACTTATATCACAAAGGACTTTTTGAACAAGAAGAGCTAACCCCGAACCTCAACCCCAATTTCCTTGAAGACCTTGCCGGGCAACTGAGGATGACCTTTGTGCCAGAGGGCCGGGGCGATCTGGAAACCACTACAGGGCCGGAAGACGTATTTTCCTATGCTTACGCCGTGTTATACTCCCCTACTTACCGGAAACGTTATTCAGAGTTCTTGAAGGGGGATTTTCCCCGCCTTCCCCTAACCAGCAATAAGGCCCTCTTTGCTGCTCTGGTGAGCCTGGGGGCGGAATTGGCGTCCCTCCACTTGATGGAATCCCCGGCCCTGGACAAGCTCATTACCCGCTTTCCCGTTGCCGGTTCCCAGGTGGTGGAAGAGGTTCACTATCTTGACAGCGCTAGGCGGGTTTATATCAACTCAGAGCAATATTTTGAAGGTGTCCCGCCCGATGTATGGGGATTCACCATCGGGGGCTATCAGGTCTGCCACAAATGGCTTAAGGACCGCAAAGGCCGGACCCTTACCTTTGAAGACCTTCACCAATATCAAAAAATCATTGTGGCCCTGGCCGAAACCATCCGCCTCATGGCCGAGATTGATGCCGCCATTGACGCCCATGGCGGCTGGCCGATGGATTGAAGTAATAACCGTATCCTGTTTAAGCCTATGCCTTTTTTGAGGGAGCCGGGCCATGAAAGTTGAAGAAGATACTGCCCATCAGCAAGGCAGCAAATGGAAGACTCTCAACGATGAGGCGATGTCGCTATGCAGTAAGAGAGAGTATGACCATGCACTTTTGGTGGCAAAGAAGGCGCTTGATGTTGCAGAGAATGAATTAGGTCCTAGTCATCCCGGCTTGGCCGACATTTTGTATAACCTCGCGTTCATCTATGTGGCCCAAGACCAATATGCAGAGGCCGAACCGCTTTATAAGCGCTTTATAGCAATCCAGGAGAAGGCCCTTGGCCCAGACGATCCCGAGGTAGCCCTCGCATTGAAAAACCTCGCGTTGATCTACATGGCTCAAAACCGGTACGCAGAGGCTGAACAGCTATTCAAGCGCTCACTGAAAATCTATTGGGAGGCCCTTGGCCCAGTTCATCCCCATGTGGGCCTAATCTTGAAGAATCTCGCGTTTTTGTGCTTAGACCAAGGCGAGTATACAAAGGCCGAACAGCAGTTCATTGTCTCACAGACGATCTATGAAAAGGCCCTCGGACCAGACGATCCTGAAGTAGGTTACACTTTGAACAGCCTCGCCGCGATCTATGTGGACCAAGGCCGATACGCAGAAGCCGAGCCTCTCTGTAAGCGCTCGATAGCGATCTGGGAAAAGGCCCTCGGTCCAGACGATCCCATGGTAGCATACCCGTTGAACAATCTCGCGTTGATCTACTACACCCAAAGCCAAGACGCTGTGGCTGAATCACTATTCAAGCGCTCGCTGGCAATCTGGGAGAAGGTCCGAGGCCCGGATCATCCCGAGGTGGCCCCGAGCCTTGAGATCATGGCGAGACTCTTTCGAAAAATCGGTCGTACCAAGGAAGCAGAATCATTAGAGAAACGTGCAGCAAGCATCCGTAAGAGTTAAATCGCCGCCGGTTCTAATGGAGGGAACCCCGATGGTTAAAGGTCTTGCTTCGTATCGCCGCTGCATAGACCGGATTACTTCGGCCTGGCCCGCCTTTACCGAAAAGCGCAAGGCCAGGCTGGTGCAACAGGATAGACACGGGGTCGCAGCGGAAAAGGTTGCGGAAAACATCATAGAGGACCTTTTCACTAAAGTCCTTGACTGGCCTCTTTCGGACCTCAATAACCCGGTGGATTATGCGGACCTGCTTCTTACCAGCCTGGGGGTGAAGTATCTGCTCATTGAAACCAAACGCCCTGGCGCTCTCGCCTGGAACCGAAAGGCTGTGGAAAGCGCTCTTAACCACGCGGTCCGATACGCCGGCGAACAGAAGGTGCGATGTGTGGCCGTCAGTGACGGCTATATGTTTTATGCCGCCGACCTAGTTCACGGCGGCCTGAAGGATCGGGTTTTGGTGCGCCTGGACTCCCCGGACCCTCCCACAGACCTATGGTGGTTAAGTGTTCATGGCATATACCGGCCAAGAGACGATTTTGAGAGCCATGGGGCCTTGAATCTGCTTCCCGACGCCCCCAGCCCTCAAGAACCTGAAATTCCCCTTTCCGATACCGCTCTGCTCCATCCGAAATATAAAATCCCTGCCGAATGCTTCGGTTATGTAGGTAACTCTGGTAAGCCTAACACCTGGAAACTGCCATATTGCAATGCGGACGGGAGTCCTGATACAAAACGGCTGCCCAAGGCGATCCAGGCGATCCTAAGCAACTATCGGGGGGTCAAAGTATCAGGAATCCCGGAGCAAGCCATACCGGACGTGCTGGTAAGACTCGCGCTGGCGGCGGTCCGGGCCGGGAAAATGCCCCACCAGACAGGCGATCCGGCCCCTGCTTACCAGCAATTAGCCGCGGTGCTAGAACAGCTTGGGCGGATTAATGAGATTACTACACCTAGGACCTGACCTCATCTTTGAAAACCTTCATTACAGTCTTTGGGCGAGAAGCTCAACATTTTACAGCATTATAGTTAACTTCTTCCAAAAACGGCTTCCGCCCCAAACAAACTTAACTTTACTCCCAGGTTTCCCTATGGTTCACTTATTTTTTCCCCATTGCACAACATTTCCGTTTTTGTGCAAGCCCAGAGAGTTGAGCCAATTGACGGACCTATGCCGAACTTAGCGCATATCCCTTTCCTGGTCAGGCCCTATCGCAGGGCTTCCCCCAATTCCAGGTCGGTAAATTTACGGGAGCGCCCCATACAAACTTAACTTTCCTCCCAGGTTTAGCTATAGTTCAACTATTTTTTCCCCATTTACAAAACATTCCCGATTTTTGTGTAAGCTCTCCCTTTTCCCGCAAAGCCAGGGGCATTGCAACTTATTATGCTCCCATGCAACCTATAAGCAACTTTCAAACCCACATTTACACACTATCATGAAAATTTACGCATCATTACTTTCTTTGGTTCATGGTGCGATATCGGTTCGCCTACAAACTCACTTTTACACAAAAAACGGAAGAAATGTGCAAGAGAAAATGACTCGCAACAAGGGGAGAACACTTAAAGGCTCATAGAGTAACAAACTCGGAAATAATTCAGCCAGATTGCACATTTTCACTACGGTTTGCGCGGTGTGAACTAATTTAGCGGGATTGCTCCGGATTTTGCGCTATTCGCCTTTTGCTGCCCCGGTCTTCCTATCAACCTCGAAGTCACGCTCCGCCTGCCGTGCCACGTTGTCCAGCCAGGCTTGGGGCCGCTTCACGTCATCAGCCGCTTGAAGAAAACGCAGCATAGCATAGCACCGGGCCTCTCCGCTCAAGGCCCTGCCCTTGGGCTCGCAGCCGATTAAATCCCTTAGCCTTTGCCGCAGTAGTTGCTTTTCTCGCTCGCTCAGCTTTAAAATCTGCCCCCTTAAACACCTCTGCTTAGCTTTTAAAAGCCTTTCTTGTATATAGCTTTTAAGCTTAGCTTGCGAATGGCCCAAAATCACCCAAGCCTCAGAAATTATTTCCTTTATTGGGGTACACCCGTGTACCCCAACGCTTGATCGGGGTACACCCATGTACCCCTCCGGCGTTATCGGGGTATACCCATGTCCCCCTCTTTCCCATTGGGGTACACCCACGTCCCCCGATGGCAGGATGACTTCAATCCGGTTGAACTTGCCTTTGGGAATAATCAGTTGGATGGGAAATTTCGCCTTGATGGAGCGAATCAGACGTTTGAGGTGCTTGCGGGAATAAATGCTTTCGGCCTTCGGATCATCTCCGGGGCCAGGCAGGATGACGTGGCGGCTTCCTTGCCGCCGGGCCAGGAGCATCAGGTAACTCCAGACCCACCATTCGCCGCGGCTCAGTTTGAAGAGCAGGTCTTCCATGCCAGAATTATTTATAGGTTCACAAGTAGGGTTTGAAGCGCTTTATCTTCTCCATGCTTTGCTTTTCCCAGTTCAACCTGGGGCCTTACATGAAGCCGTTTGTCTCTTTCCGGCCCAAACGTTGGCCCGACCTCAGATATGGCTTGGGCGAAATCGACAAAAAACACTCAGTAGGCAACGGTGAAAAATTCATTTCCGAGCCTTTCTGAGTTGATTCGCTAACGCTGTTTTGCGCTCCGGCGAAAGGGTTCGTTTAGTCGGGTCTTTCCCCAGGCGCAAAAGATGAAGGCTGCAAGTCTCCACTGGACAGAGGCTAACTTCCTTGACTTGACCACAGGTGCAGTCCAGGCATTTGGCTCGGACCCGCCGCAAAATTTCCGTCTTAGTCATAATCTTTCTATTCCCGGCAGCCATCAGCCGCCCATGTCTTTATCACCAGGAAGCCAGCTCATCGCCCGCCGCCCCTTGCCCTATCCGAAGAACCTTTCATCATTGCGCCCCTCGCCCGTTTTCCCCGAGCGGGTCCATCATGGCCCGGCGTTCATATTCTTCTATATCCTTAAGCCGGAAGCGAATTTGCGGGCGTTTGCCCTTCCCCCTCGAAAGATCGATCCACGGTAGCAGGCCCATGGCCCGCCGCCGGTCGATAGTCCGAGGGGTAGTGCTCCATCTCTTTGCCAACTCGTTTCTAGTAAGCATTGCAAGCTCCTTCAGTCTTTTTGCTTACTATTTTAACCCCGCTCATTCATGCCAGTCTCGACATAGCCTCATGTCGAGTTCGACATTTTTCTATGTCGAAAAAAAAAGCCGGTCATAAGACCGGCCAGAGATTTACTGCCCCAAAGTGGAGCGATTAAGAATTGGCTATGGTGTGTATGCCCCTTAAGAGTAATTCCCCATTCTCCTTTGACTTTTTAAGGCGGCGAAGGCAGTCAATAATTTCCTGGGAAGTAATTTTCTGGTGCGCCGTTTCCTCGACAATTTTTCCTATCAGACGAGTGTAAAAGTTGCGTTTCTCCTGCCCACTTCCAAAATTATAAAGCGCCAGGTCTTTCAGGTAGGATTTCTTAAGGCAAGTCAGCCGGGCCTTATTCTCGTCGAACCAGGCCAACACCGCCGTCTGCCTCTGGATGTCTCCCCCTGGACGATCTGACCAGCCGCCGCCATCTTGCTTGACCACGTTGTATGCCTCGTCAATCTCGGGTAAAGCATCAGAAATGGTAGGTAGAGGGGTGTCGTTTCTAATAACCATAACCTTCTTTTTTTTATTCTGGGTTTTGGTTTTCTGCCGGTCTTTTTCAATCGCTTCCACCTCAGAAACCAGAAAGCAAAGTTTTCCTAATTCTTCGGCTGATGCTTCTCGAAGTGGGGTTCCCAGGAATTTGATGCGGTTCTTGGTGAGCTCAATTAACGGCCCCATAAAGTCGTTGGAAGGTATTAGAGGCAGAGAACGATTTCCTATTTCCAACCGTGCCCCGGTATCAGGGTCATGTGCCTGTAACCGACCATTTTTAACCAACTCAAAAAGATCGAGTCTGCTTATATCCAGGTGTTCCATTACTTCTGCGCCCAAAAGCCATTTTCGAAGTTTAGACATTATGTTCCGCCTCTCGCCGGGGTTCTGGTAGGGTCCGGTGAAGGCGGCCAGGATACCGCCTTGTCGGGTGCGCACCCCTATCCCCGGAAACTGCTCACCCTTTTGGGACTAAAATTTGGAATTGTCGATAATATTCTTATATCAATAAGTTATTTAATGCTCAAAGAGCGCTAATAAATAGCAGGTAGCTACAATATTTCTATTGTTTAAAATCTCCATTGAAATCTATACATCCGAGAGTTCAAACAAGTAGTGCTTATCCCATAGAGCAATACCGCGATCTTTACTAAAGGAAATTGCGTCAGCAGTGAAGCCTCTTGGGCAAGCCAATACCCCCCTGGTTCCTGGTAATTGTCTTGGTAAGACTCCATTCAGTTCACGAACAACATCTACTCCAACCGGATAGGAGTGATTCTTACATTGTACATAAAGAACCGATTCCAAGCCCATTTCATCATATCGTCGAGCAAATAAATCTACACCTCCATCTCTGGTCGGGTGGGTTGCTTCCACTTCCCATCCTTTTTTTTCTAACAGCTTCTTGACATACTCTTCAAACTCGCCACCGCTCATTTCTGCGAAGTTTGCTGGGGACCTTTCTACACGTCGACGTGTTTTCACTTGCTCTGGTGGCTTTAAACCGAACAGGCCAAAAAGCTCTTCGTTGGATAAAAAGGACTTTAAATCTATGGATACATCGTCGACCAGTTCATCGAACAAAAGTTGCTTTTCTCGAAGGACATTGTCGATCTTTTCTTCTATGGTACCTTCAAGAACGTATCGATATACATGTACTGGGAAAGTTTGACCCAGGCGATGGGCTCGGCCCTCAGCCTGCCGCTCAACTGCAGGATTCCACCAGCGGTCGAAGTGAAAAACATAAGATGCATCTTGCAAATTTAAACCCTGTCCCCCGGCGCGTAGTGAAAGTATCAAAACCTTATGTGATTTATTTTCCTTAAATTTTTTAATTGTAGCATCCTTTTCAGAAGAGGAAAAGTCGCCCGTATAAAGTAGCGGCCGCAGCGATTGAAGTCTGGTAGCAATTGCCCTGGCTCCATATTTCTCGTCAGTGAACTGTGAAAATATTAGAGCGCGATGCCCCTCAGATTCGAGAGTTCGCATGCGCTCATTGACATCTTGAAGTTTAACAGACTGTCCAGTCTTAGGACAAAAATTGCAAATTTGCTTTAATTTCAAGATTAGCTCTAAGACGTTTTCTATGCGGACAGTTTCACCGCGTTCCTGCAGTTGGATGATGCCTTCTTTTTCGGCTTTCTCATAGCTTTGAAGCTGAGGACCATCAAGTGGAACCACAACTTGGCTAATAGTTTTAGGGGGAAGATTGGGAAGCACATCCGCCTTCTTACGACGAAGTTGAAGTTCTTTGTGTCTTTCACAGAGATCTGGGCCAGGGCTAAGTCTAAGGGGAGCCTCACCTTCTTTGAGGGGTCCAACAAATTCAAGGATTGAAGCCAAGTCATCCACTTTGTTTTCAAGGGGGGTGCCAGTCAGGACCCAAGCGCGCCGTCGGTTGATTTGCTTGCACTTTCTGCTGACTTCCAAATCCCTATTCTTAATCTTTTGCGCCTCATCGAGGATAACCACGTCCCAAGTGCGACGGCGGGGTGGTGATTGAGGATTTTCTGTGAAGTCGGCGCGCAAAGTTTCATAACTGGTAATGTATATATGAGCCGGAGTAATCCACTGCCAGGCACGATCTGCTACTGGTCCATGGACTGTGGAAATCCGTAGCTCAGGAGCCCAAAAACGTAACTCACGCCGCCATTGACTGATGAGACCAGCCGGCACAATTATCAAACTTGACTCGATTAGACGCTGCAGGTTTAGAATTCGCAAGGCGCCAATTGCCTGGACAGTTTTTCCTAATCCCATATCATCGGCAAGAAGAAGTGCCTCATGGGACAGAAGGGCTTTAATTCCTTCCATTTGGTATTCAAACAATGGCCGGGGCCACTCCAGGGGGCCGGTGACAGAAAGTAGAAGGTCGGTAGGCGGCTGCAGCAAATAAGCGAGTCGCTTAGCCAAAGAAAGCTCTGGCTCGGTTGTTTGAGTTATCTCTTTCTCGAAATCTCGGAATTCATTTGTTTTTCTTCGGGAAGTCAAAGCGGCTATTTGCTCATCCTTTAACAGAACTCCGGTCAGAGCAACAGTGCCACTGCCATCATTCGTGGATATGGATTGATTTTCCAATAGATTTTTAGGGTTTTTTAGATGTGGTTCTAAAACCAGGCATTGAGGCCTGGTAAGGTGCTCTCTTTCCGATAATCCTAAATTGTGGGGAGAAAAAACTTTTATGGTAGGAATTGTCACCTTCCTGGCAGAGCTTTCCCTCAAGCGCACCGGTCGAGGGAAAATGCCCAACCACCGCGCCCTCGGCACCTGATCGACAGAGGTCTCCCGCCACCAGTCAGTTGCTACTCTCACTTTGCCTCGCCAACCTCCGGCCCAAAGACCTCTTTTAACCCGATGCTCGCCCGCTGAAAGGGCTCAGTTAGCAGCCCCCGGTAAGTCAATTCATGGAGAAGCTTGGACTCTATAGACTCTTCGGAGGGTTTGCTGGGATACCAAAACAGATTCATCGATTCCTCAGATTCTACGGTGTCCATAATCTCAGCGCCGGAGTAAGAGGCTGCTTTGATGGCCAGGGAAATACGGCATACCGGTATTGCCATATGAATGTCCTGGCAGAAAAGTTCACTGGCTACCTCTTCAGCCAGACACAGTATCAAACGCGGTATTCTGGGGCAAAGGGATAGTAGCGAGGCCGTAAGTCTTCTGGCGGCATGACGTTTAATATCATCTTGCCGCCACAGAAAAGTATGCGGAGTCTCGATGCGGTTGTAGGTAAACTCGATAGGCTCACCCCGGGCATTGATCAAGAAGAGCGCGCCCAGAAAACCAGTTCCTACTACTAATGGCTCGATCTTGAGATATCCGGCGGTACCCAACTCCTCCAGTTCGTCTGCATTTCGATAGGAGATGGGCATCGGTTACTCCTCGCTCTCCCCCTCAGGAGAAACTTGAAGGTCCTTGTCCTCTGTATAACTCACTTTCAATTCTCCTGCTTCAATTTCAGGTTCATAATCGGGATATTTGCGTTTAAGGTCCCATTCGGTAATCCACCCCTTCACATATTGACGCATGGTGGTAGCTTGCAATTTCTCTAATCCCGCTACGTCCGGTGGGTTCCACTCGTATGAATCAGCATAGATAGATTTTATTTTTGCATAAACAGCCTGGAGCAAAGAATTGTCAGGAGATGTCAATGGAATTGCATCTCGCTCAATTATTCGCATACCTCGTTCGGCCTGGCTTGCCAGCAGAAGTTCGTCCTCTGAACCCCCCGCCATCAACTTTCCGGGGACCCTTTCCAAGTCGTTTTTTCCCTCCAGTACTTCGAGGGCAAAACTATCGATAATTGAACCTATTGTAGTAAGCCCGGTAGTTTCCCATCCTTCCAGTCTTCCCATCCATCTGGCCAATTCGGCATAGGACTTTCCCCGTTGCTTTTGGGAATAGCGTCCGATCAGTTCCAACTCATCTATTAATAAAACCCAACCAGCATAACCTGCAGCTACCATGAGACGCGTCGCGAACTTGAACCGCTGCAGGGCAAGCTCTTTCGTGGAGACCTTGGTTATATTAAAAGTTACTGCTTCTCCACAATGTCTAAGCCACTTCTTTATTTCCGCTGACCCGATTTTCTCACCAGACCAGAACCGAATAATTCGATTGCGAGCCTCCCCGTTATAGGCTCCCGGCATCCGTTCATATATGAAAAGAGTTGCCGCGAACATTTGACTTAAATTAGAACTGCGGTTGGCCCACTGATAAAAATCTGCATAGGCCTGGCTATTGGTATCTATTTTGGTCATTATTTCTGTTACAGCGTCGCCCGTCCTTCTTGGAACAATTGCAGCCTCGGCAGCGGCGCGATACAACTTTACTGGATCATAAAATGGAGTTTCCTTGCTAATGACGATTTTGCTGCACACAAAATTTTCCTTCAAGGCGGTTTGTAGAAGGAATTCCAGCAAATGGGACTTTCCGGCCCCAAAGCCGCCTTGTACCAACATTCCCTGGAGCTGTGCCCCCACGTTCTGTAGTTGTTCTCTGAATTTTCTGTCGATTTCGGGCTGGGTGCTCCCCAAAGCTAATACTGCATCCCGATTAGGCACGCCGGCCCGGAGAGCCTCAATGGCTCGCCGATGTTTTATTCGCTCAACCTCGGACATTGTATGATCTCCGTAATGAAATGCGGTTGATGTTCAGAGATAGGATGAAACGCTGATTAAGGGGGCATAAGGATTATCCCTTTGCCGGTCCCGGACTTCATCCCATATGCGCATCTTGAGGGCTGGATAACGAGCTACGCCGCGTCTCTCATCTTCTATAAATTCGGGCGGAGCAATGACGATAAGGACACAATTTTCGAGATTATCGGTTGCATCAATAAACTTGCGGAGCATATCATAAGCATCTAATACAGCAGGAGTACCATAGTAGAGACTATCATCTGGAGTTTGCGGCCTCCTCGCCACCATATATCTGGAAATATCTAAGCATAAAATGAGGCCATTAAGGCCCACCAACTTCAACCAATGGGTCAACGACAAAAACATATGGCGCGCGTTATGTCGCCCTACCTTCTGATAGATTTGCGCCTCTTTGAGTATGGAGATTGCTTTCAATTCCCCCGTCAGCCATTCTATTATGTAATCACACAAAATTGGTCTCTGCAGCTCAAGTTCGGCCAAACATAACTGCATCATTGCAATTCTGAATTCTTGACTCATTTTGAAATCTTTATATATTCTTTTTGTAAGCCATTGTCTGATATCTAAGTTAAGAATTACTTTTTCAACATTATTTAGAGTAGCTAAGGTTTCCAAATTAAATTCACTGCGCGTGGGAGGAATTTTATATCCGTTTCCCACAGCTATTTCTATAAGAAACTTATAAGCATAATCTTCCCAACTAACCTGGCGGCCAACTTCATGAAAAAGCCTATCCACCATATGAATCTTGGTGGTTGCGGCATCTACGAAAGCAAATAAAAACCCTTCTTCGTCCGCAACCTTCCGTAATTCTTTCCGACATCGATCATATTTCTGATTCCCAAGAGGAATAAGGAACTTTACTGCCGCTCCACCCAGTCGTATAAATTTTTGTAGATATTCGCTGCGGACAATATCCAACCACTCTTGGAATGGGATGGCCATGGCGGTCTCCTATGGGCGTTTGAATGAAATCCCATAATATAATCTTTCTTGCCCTTCCTCTGTAATCACTTTTAGACTTCTTTTTATGTCTCTGCCGGTGGGGACAAGGCTCAAAACAAATCCCTGGGTTGTTGTGGAAACCCCGCTTTTGTCAACCAAGTAAATATCCCGGGCGAATTCCGCTTTAGTGTACTCCTTCGATTGACCGGGCAAAAGTGTGAGCAAGTCATAAATATCAAAAAGTTTTACAACCTTACCCTCTATTTTCTGGTTTAAGATAATCTTAGAATAAGCCGTAAATAAACACTCCAAAAAAGCTGGGGGCTTAAACCGCCCATGTCTGTTTTGTAGTTCTTTAAGACGCCTGGCCAGAAAGGAGGGACGCAGCCGTCTCTCTATGATCTTGTCGATTAGGATGGTTCGTTCCTGGGGTTTAATGCGAATTAGATAAGGGTGGCAGTAAATCATCCCAAATTGTTCGAAAATCTTCACCCCGGCTTGCCTTGCAGCCTCTATAAGTTCCGAGTGAAAGACCCTGCTTGATATATATGTTTCCTCATCGAAGTCCCAGCTTTCCTTGGCATTGGCAAATTGTTGCCTAAGGGCAGCGATGGTTTGCTCTGCAGCTTCCATCATCTTCGGGAGTTCTCGTAAATTCCCATTCTTGGCTGCATCTCTAAACTTCTTAATAGAAGAAACCACCCTATTCGCCGCCGTCAGGGTTGCCTCCGCGTCTGCCTCGGTTCTGGCGAGTGATTGTTCCAGACTGGCCATATACCCTCCCAATTTAATGATCGCCTGAATAACCCTTACCTTGAACCAAAGAGGTTGCGCCATTCGGATAGCAGCACATTAGCACAATCCGCAAAGATTTTGCAAAAATTAATTGAAATTGAGATTTTTGGGTCAAACTTGACAAACTATCTTGCCAGATCAGAAACTTATCCTCAAAGACTTAAAAGTAGCAGGTATGATCTGGATATTGGAAGTGTTTGGCTTCGTGATTCAAGGTGGAGCACAGCAATCATTCATGTGCCATGGGCAAATAACCTGCGCCTGTCTGACGGCCTCGCTACTGGGTCCCTGGCGTCCACCCCGCCTTGGCGCACAGATTTTTTCGGTCCCGGAGACCGAAAACTCGGGACGGGACTCTTACCTCCCCTGCCTTTGAACCTCCCCCCGGACAAAATTCTCAAAATCTATCGAGGGGAAATCAGCAGCAGACCCCCCCCTGGTATGGGGCCGGCCCAAAAATTTTCAGATGAAAATTCTCGCCGGTCGGCTGGGCACCTGTACCCATAGGAACACCCCCTGCAAATGCGTGGCCCCTTTTCTCAGAGGCGATTTTGGAAAACGACTGTAAGGGTAAGCCCACCTGTATGGGACCCGTCCTTGAAATTTCACATTCAGCGGAGTTTATGCTATCATGCATTCGGCTGCGGCGGCAAAGGATGCCGCATAATTTCGGATAGGACCCAATTATGAATTATTGGAGAATCAATACGGACAGGGAGGCAAGGAAGGAGCTCAGAACTTGCGATCTCTGGTACAAGTTCGGCATGGCTTTTACTGGGGATTTCGAAGAAAACAAGCTGAAACATTCGGCGGTCTTCTCTAAGCTCTCTCCCGGCGATGGCGTATTTATGCACCATAGTGGCCTTGGTTTAGTTGGTTATGGCATCGTGAAAGACAAGTGGAATGGCGAGATATACCATGGAACAGAGAGACTGCTGTATGAGCGCGAGGTATACGAGTACAGAATCGCAGTTGATTGGGATAATGATTGCGATTGTAGAGAAGATCCTCTGCCGATAGCCGGCCGTTTGCCGTCCATGGGTACATACTCGCGAGTGGATCCCGGAAAATGGGATGTTCACTCCGTTTTGCAGGATCTGCGGAAACGAGCGAGCCCAATAAAAGGGGCAATAGGAGAAGTATCCAAAACCATTTTTCGACGGAATAGCCGAAGGCTGCCGCATAGCGGAGCAGCAAAAGAAGTAGTTACAAAGAAGTCCTCTCAAGGAGATAGTAATATGAGCATTAATATAGATGAACTTGAATTTGAACCTATTGAAGATGAAAACGATTCTTCAGAAACCCCTTTATCAATAAGGAAGATTTTCTCAGACCAAGGAGACCCAGAGATAGATGGTTTGTTTGGGAAATATAAAAGAGGAAAATTGGTAACACAGCCAGATTTCCAAAGATATTTTGTATGGGATAAAACGAAGTGTGGTAGATTGATAGAATCAGCATTATTAGACATACCATTACCGATAATATATTTATCAGAAGAAAATGACGGGAAAGAATATGTTATCGATGGCCAACAAAGATTAACGGCCTTTTTTTCTTTCATGGATGGCATCTTCCCTTTAGATTCCAGGGACTTCAAGTTAACCGGATTAAAGGTGTTCCCAGAGCTTAATAATAAGCTATTTAAAGAAATGGATGAGCAGGTTCAAGATAAGATAAGATATTATAAAATACGCACTATCACTTTTAGAAAAGAATCGGATCCTAATCTTAAGTTTGAGATATTTGAAAGATTAAATACAGGAGCAGTTTCTTTGAATGACCAGGAATTGAGAAATTGCATATACAGAGGTCCATACAATGACCTTTTGAAAGACCTCGCTAATGATAATGATTTTAGATACCTCCTGGGCCTTGATAGGCCTGAGAAGAGGATGAAAGATGTTGAACTCGTCTTAAGATGGGCAGCATTCTATATCAACTCCTATTTAAATTACAAACCACCCGTGAAATCTTTTCTCAACAACAATATGATTGAATATCAATATATAAAAAGTGATAAAGCTAATGAGCTAAGAAAATCATTTAAAAATGCTGTAATGATAATCAGGTCATTATTGGATAAGCAGTCCTTTAAAAGATTCTATAAAGGTAATGAAAAAAATCCTAATGGGTACTGGGAACCGAAACAATTCAATTACTCTTTGTATGATATATTAATGTGGGTTTTTTCTAGGGAAGATAAAAATATAATTTATCAGAATATGGATTCAATTCGAGAAGAATTGATTTATCTGATGACTAATGATAAAGACTTTATAGATTCGATAGAGCTCTCAACTAGTAGTGTCCAGGCAGTAAAAACACGATTCAGGAAATTTGAAGTGGCAATGGAAAATGTAATAGGAATTGCCCAAAGAGAACCTCGGTGTTTTTCACTAAAATTGAAACAAGAATATTATGATAACGATCCTACTTGCTCAATTTGTAATCAGCGGATTCATAATATTGATGATTCCGCCCTTGACCATATAGAGCAATATTGGGTTGGTGGTAAAACTATTCCCGAGAATGCAAGGTTGACTCATAGATATTGCAATTGGGCGAGGGCTAGAAAGGGATAATATAATGACCAATGGAAAAACCTTCCCTTTTTGCGAGCTCCCGGAATAGGCCAAGAAAGAGACAGCCCAGAAGGAGCGGGCGAGCCTGAAGGACAAGGACCTGCATTAACCAAGCTCATTCCAGGCCGGAGCATAGTTCGGCAAAGTGTCTCGGGGTTTAGTAAGTTTGGATCAGGATCGGGCCAAATGGGGTCAGGAACCTGGAAGTGTTCTCTTTTGCAATCAAAGCTGAGGTTAGCATCTACGTTGTTTTTAAATAATCCTCAAAATCACCCCTGAAAAAAGCCTTGGTTCCGGTTATGCTTTGAATCATTTCACGAGTATCTTCATTGATATTAACAATTTCAATTATGGGTTTTTGATCGTTAGGTCTTAATCCTACGGAAGATTTTAATAACCATCTTAAATAATAGTCCGACGGCGCAAAAGAAACACCAAAAATACCAATTTTTTTGCATTCTCTAGTTCTTTATGGGCTAAGCTCCAAAACAACCATAACTTAGGAATTTTCTCAAACGACTTATGAAGAGTGGGGGTAACAATAACATAAACAAGAGGTGAGCCACATAACATACAGGGTTCACCGGCTTCATCATGGGTTTCCCTACTATCTATCCAATTTTTAAAAGATAAATGATGGTTGCCGTAATTCATATTAGGTCAATATACCCAATCCAATGAACCATGTAATTTAATATAATATTTTAACCTTTTACTTGCCAATAAAGAGATGGTCTGTCCCCACGAAATATTAAGGTAGTTTTCCCACATAAGTTATACATTATGTTTAATAATGTCAGGGGAGCCATTTCATCTTTATATTGATTATCGGCAAAATGATACAAAATATAATCCATCACTAAATCATAATTTAGAGTAATTATCGTATCTTTCAATTTATTATTGTTTTCAGGAGCCCTTGCCATTTCATCATTTAAGACCATTATTTTATTGCAACTATCATCCATCATCTGATTAGGTTCTTCATAAAAATTATATTTAACCTCTGTTTCACGAAACGGTCAAAATCTAATTTCGCATCAAACAGATAACTATCGGGAATCTTCCCAAAACTGCCAATCCTATCCATACTTAATTCAAGAGTAGTAATAACCTCTTCTAAGTTAAGATTATTTATCTTGATTTCATGCTCTAAATCATCATCTTTTAATCCATTGAAAAAGTATTGACTTAGAAACTTGCTCAATGCCTCATAGTCTCTTACTGAGAAATCATTAAAAAAATCTTGCATAGTAGGTAAATTAAATAGTGCTTTTGATGCTCCCGCTCCAAGGAAATAGACTGTTTTCTCAGACATTTTTCTTTGCTCCTGACGGCTGTTTCATTAAACAGAAGATATTTCAGCCCCGGTCTGGCTCCAAACCGGACCATACATAGGCTGACGCTTTTATCGTTATGTAGTTTACATCAAAGGCCGGTTCCAACAAGACAATGGCGGCCAGGCGGCGGGCCATGCCGGTGATTTTCCGGGCTTCGTCCGGGGTCAGGGGGCGGTCCAGGAGACCATGTTCCCGGTAGGAGAGCCACTTCTTGATGACCTGGTAGCCGCCGATGTAGTAGCCCCAGACCTTGGCCGGGATGTTTTGCCAGTAGGCCGACTCGTTCAGGTAAATGTCGCAGGTGGTCTCGCCCAGATGCTCAAGGGCCTGCTCCGGGGTGAGACCCAGGGCCCCAGCCCCCTCCCGGATGGCCGTTAATTCTTCCGGGGTGTAGTTCCGGGTGATCACCTTGCCCTTGCCGGGCATGGTCACCCCGTCCTTGCCGCCATGGCCCCAGCCCACGGTCAGAGCCAAGTCGCCGGCCTCCGGGTCCAAGGACCCGCCCCCCACCTTGGAGATCACGGCCAGGGGTTTCAATTCCGACCGGATGGTGCCGGCGGTCACTCCAAACACCGGAGTTTCCGGGTCCAGCAGGGCGGCCAGATGCCGGCCTAATTGGGCCGATTGCCTCAAGGCTTCTTGGCTGTCCGGCAGGGGAATCCGGGGCCAGTCCTGGCGGATACCGTCGTGGTTTTCGTTGAGGTAAGCCGGAGCATAGCCCACGGCCAGGGCGTGCAGCCAGATGAGGCCCGCGGTCTCGGGATCGGCGTCGGGGTCCGGGAAGCCCAGGGCAACGAGGTAAGACCGGGCAGCCGGGGAGAGGTTGGCCGAGGGGATATGTTGCTCGCCTATTGCTTCCTCAAGAAGGCTGGGATGGTTAAAATATTTCCTACCTTTATCTGAATGTGAAGGGCGAAGATAGATGGGGATGGCTATGGCGTTCGGTCTCAACAAATGGTAATCGGGCAATTCAGGTGTAATGGTGATTGCAATCTGTTCTTTCGGCCTTTCGGCCATTGCCCGAGTAATTATGAACTTATTGCCAGGCCACTTTTGCGCCACGAGTGCCGGTCGTGGTTCATTCCATAAAGGGCGCACGGCGCAATAATAACACCATCGCAAGTCAAAGGGATAAAGTGCATAGCGTTCTATTCTTTGACCATCAAATCCTTCCGCTTTCAAAACTCGTTTTCTACAAGATTTAGGCTCGAACCTCCCGGCTGCTTCTGTCAATCCCATCTTTAAAGCCTTTAAAGTGTCCCACTCAACGTTGGCGTCATAATAAAGCCGCATCCTGTTCGCCAAAGAATCCTTATCAATATCAATGAGCGAACTCCGGCGCATTTCCTGGAGTCCACTTATAGGCGTTTCTTTGCATAAATCCACCAGCTTCGGCCACTCCAGATATTGACCGGACACCTCTGATAGGCGGAAACTAAAGCGATTTGTCATGTCCGGGGTAACGGGATGATACTGCTCATTTAAATCATGGGCCTTAAGGGTTTCCAAAAGGTCGGCTCTCTTGCTCACACCCCAAAACTGCCGGAAGCGAACCGCGGGTTTCTCATCCCGGGCAGCCTTCCGCACCATCAGGGCAACGGCTGTGCCTATCCTAATACCTTCCTTGTTGAACTCTGTGGAAAAGACGCTGGGGTCGGGCTTGCCCTCTGGGGTGACCTTGCCGGTCTCCCGGCTGTCCCCGTTCAGACAGTCAAACCAGAGGGAGTCGAACTCGGAGAGGAACCGTTCGCGCATAACCACAAAAGAAGGGTCCCCCAGGTAGGAAAAGTTGGAGATGTAGCAGACCACGCCTTTCCCGGTCTTTTCGGCAATCCGACGCTCGGCCAAGCCAAGGAACCGGACGTAGAGGTCATCAAGGTTGAACTTCTTGATTCCCCACTTGGAAATGAGCCCTTCCTTGTAAGGCTCTACCAGAATCTTTTCGGCCACGGCGCTCACTCCGGCAAAGGCGTTGTAAGGGGGATTGCCTAATATCACCAGGATGGGTTTCTCCCGCTTGACTTCTTCGGCGGCGTCCCGTTCCTCCTGGAATTCCAACAGAGAAAGTTGCTTCTTGGGACCTGTCGGCGGCTCCCAACCGGTCAGGGCGTTGGTCAGGTACACCCCCACCCGTTCGGCCCGGTCTTCGGACAGGGGCGCGCCCAGGTTTTGCAGCAGCAACCCTAACTGCAAGTGGGATACCACAAAAGGCGCCGGCAGAATCTCAAAGCCGAAGACCCGGTCCCGGGCCGCGGCCTTGAGGTCCTGGGCGGTCAAAGCGTCTTCCCGGTTGGCCTTGAGGGTCCCATGGATATGCTTCAGGACCTCCACCAGGTAGGCCCCGGTGCCGCAGCAGGGGTCTAGGACGTAGACCCGGGGATCGGCCAGGCCGTCGGCAATTCCGAGTTCCTGCCTCAAAACGGTGTCCACCCGGGCCACCATGTATTGCACGATCTCCGGCGGGGTGTACCAGATGCCCAGGTCTTTACGAAGTTGGGGGTCGTAGGCTTTCAGGAAGGGTTCATAGAAATACTGGACTGCGTGGCCTTCATCGAATTGGGAGAAGAAAGAGGGGCGGTCCACCCGGTTCAGAACGGTGGCGGTCCAATCCAACACTTCCTCCAGTTCCAGGGGCCCCAGCTTGGTAGGGGTGGCCACCTGTTCATAGAGTACCCGGATCATGGGGACGTGGAGATACCAGGGAGTCAGGCGCCAATCAAAAAGTTTCTTGGGGTCAGGTACCGGATTCTTCTTGTGCCAGAGAACCCAGGCGGCAAAGACTCCGTAAAAGAGGGTCTGGATCAAGGTGGACCGGAAGAAGTGATCGCCCTTTTCCGGGTCTTGTCGAGTCCCCTCAAACTTCAGGCCCAGGGCTTCTTCCAGGGCCTCCCGAAGTCCTGACAAAGCCGGAAGGTCTTTGCCCTCAATGCGGGCTTTGGCGTCCCGGGCGTAGGAAGCTAGGAACCAGGCCACGTCTTCAGGACTGGTCAGGGGGGCGGCATGGAGCATCACCCGTTTGAGGTATTCAATGAGGCGTTCGCCGTGTTCCTGTGTCGTTCGGCGGAAGTGTCGGGCCGCGTCCCAAAAGGCGGCTTCATTGGGGGCCAGGTGGTAGGTTTCCAGCTTCACCGGCCTGCCCTCTCGGTCCTGCCCCACCAAAATGAAATCCCGGTAATTGGTCACCAGGACGAGGCGGTAGCGGCCCCAATAACGGGTTACCTGCTCTCCTTCCGCGGTGATCCAGGCGTCGTCTTTGGTGGACTTGACCTCCATCACCCCCCGGGCCGGTGTCTGTCCGGGAAGGGGGGCCGCGTCCCCAAACTTCTGAAATTGATCCTGGGTAAAGAATCCGCCGTCGGGCAGACCGGCCCCCACGTTCTGCAAGTTGATGATGCACTTAACTTTGGGCTTGAGGGTCTTGCCGACTTCGTTTAGAAGATTGGCCAGGGGGCCGTAATAGGAGGTCTCCTTGACGGCCACGCCGGATGAGCGGATTTCGGATAATTCCTTGAGGTAGGTTTCCAGGGCATTCATCGGGCCTCACCTTAGTGCATTATGCCACGGGTGCAGGCATTTGGTTAACACTTTTTTGGGAAGTGGTGACCGGCTAATTTCATGGCCGGAGATATGATTTTATGGCGATAGGGACACCGGAGACTGGAGATCGTGCCTGGTAACAGCCACAGGGGCCTATAGATTTCCGGGCCCCAGGAGCAAAACCCTGGGACGGGACACCTGCCCCCACTGGTCAATATGATCCATCCGGAAATTTTTCGACTTTTCCAAGTTGAGGTTCGAAAAGAGAATGCCAACAGGCTCTGAGAAACAGCTATGAGCATATCAACACTCAACAAGCCGGGTGGTGAACTGCGGAGATATAGCAGTTAGCAATGCCTGAAGGTTGCGGTTAGCGGTGCGCATTGGTATGCCCCTGCCACTCGCAATAAATTCATATACCTCGGAGCTTCTTCACCAGGTAACATTTTTCAGATATCATTGAAGCATTGAAGTATTGATGCATTAAAGAAACATTCAAGGAGCCCATTTTATGAACCTTCGCATCCTCCATACAGCTGACCTTCATCTTGGGATGAAGTTCACGGGGCGGTACCCTCCAGAAGTCCTGGACCGGCTGGTCAAGGCCCGCTTCGAGACGCTGCGCAGCCTGTTAGAGACCGCCAATGACGAAGGGTCTGAACTGTTCGTCATTGCTGGGGATTTATTCCATGACCAGAATGTGGCCCGGCGGGATATCCGTGCCCCCGCCGAGGCTCTGGGTCGCTTCAAGGGGCGGGCGGTTCTGGTGCTACCAGGCAACCACGACTTCCTCCAGGAAGGTGAAAGCCCACTTTGGGACCGGTTCCTGGAAGCTGCCGGTGACAAGGTCCTCCTCCTGAGTGAGCCCAGGCCCTATCCTTTGACGGACTATGAACTTCCCGTCATCATTTACCCGGGCCCCTGCACTGCCAAGCACTCCACTACGAATGCCATCGGATGGATTGGGTCAGGCCCCAGAGAGCCGAATAGCTGGCACATCGGAGTGGCCCATGGCAGTCTGGAGGGGATGTCGCCTGATTTCCAGGGTGATTATTACCCCATGACCCAGGAGGAACTCAGGAGGGCCGGCATAGATCTGTGGCTCATGGGCCACACTCACGTCAGATTACCGGATGCGGACCAGGGCCGGGAAAGCAGGGTCCTGTTTCCCGCCACTCCGGAACCTGACGGCTTCGACTGTCACCATCCCGGTCATGCCTGGCTTATCGAGCTCAACGACGACCGATCGCTGTTCTATCGCAGCCTGGTAACCGGCCACCATCGCTTTTCTGTCCAGGAGGTGAACGTCTCCTCGGAGGTCGACCTGCAGTCATTGCAGGCTCAGTTTCGTCAGCTCAGCCCGGAGCGGGACCTGGTAAAGCTTGCTCTCAAAGGACGGCTCCCGGGGGAGCTTTTTGACCAGCAGGGCGCCCTCTTGGAGCAACTGAAGCAGAATGTCCTCTACCTCGAACCTGACTTCACCGAGCTCTTCAGGCGCATCACATCAGTGGACGTGGACCGGGAGTTTACCGAAGGGTCATTCCCCCACCGGCTCCTGGCCCGGTTGGTGCAAGCCGGAGGAGATCCCAGGGCTCTGCAGCTGGCCTATGATCTCATCCAGGAGGTCAGGTCATGATCATCCAGGAGCTGAAGCTGAACCCCTTCGCAGGCCTGGCCAAACAAGATTTGCAGTTCACCCAAGGCCTGAATGTGGTAGTGGGGCCGAACGAAGCTGGAAAGAGCACCACTGTGAACGCGTTGAAGATGGCGCTATTCATGCCCACCCAGTATACCAAGACACAATATAATAAAGAGATCAGCCGGTATATGCCCCTGGCCGGCGGCGACACCATACAAGCGGAGTTGGCCTTCATTGTGGAGCCGAAGAAAGAAATTTACCACCTGTTCAAGTCCTGGGGGGCGAAGACCGAAAGCCGCTTGGTCATACCCGGCGGCGGTCTCCTCACGCAGCCCCAGGCGGTGCAGGAAAAATTGAGGGAACTTCTGGTCCTTAAGGAAGGAACTTACCATACCGTGCTGTTCGCCTATCAGTCGCACCTGGGGACGACTCTGGAAGCTCTACGGGAAGAACCCGAGCCTCGGCACAACTTGGCTGACTTATTGCGTCGAGCCATCTACGAAACGGATGGGGTCTCTGTAGACCTTTTAGAGCGGCGCCTCGATGAGCGGATGAAACAGTTCTTCAGCCGTTGGGATGAAAATCTGGCTGCTCCTCAAGGTAACCGTGGCATTGAGAACCCCTGGCTGAAGGATGTGGGAGAAATCCTGAGCGCCTATTACCAGAAGGAAAGTTTGCGCCGGGACTTGCAGTCGGCCCAGAGGTATGAGAGGCAACTGGATGCCTTGAACGACTGCATCCGTCTCTTAGCCGAAGAATTGGAGAGCCTGAAAGTCTATGTCGGGACCAACCAGAAACTGGTGGCGGATGCCCGGCAGCGGCTCCTTCTTGAGGCTAATCTTAAGGTTTTCCGGGAGGAGGAAGGCAAGCTCAAGGAGCTCTGTCGGAAGTGGCCAGTACTCGAAAAGGAGGTGAAAGATGGCCCCCCCGCCCTGGAGAAATTTAGTAAGAAACGGGCAGCGCTCGAAGACGAACTATCCCGAACTCAGGCCTATGAATCCCAGAAGGAGGCTCGTGACCGCTTCAAGAAGGCTGGGACAATACACGAGGCACTTGGGAAGGCCAGGGCCGCCCTGTCAGGACTCAAGACCATTACTGCGAAGGATATTGAAGCCCTGGAAGAGCTGAATCTCCAGTTGGCGGAGTGCCGGGCCAGTCTGAAGGCGGGAAAGCTCAGCCTCAATTTTACCCCGGCCGTGCCCATGATGGTCCAGACGGCCAAGGACCTGGAAGCCGAATCGGAGTATGCCCTCAAGGCCAACCAGGCCCTGCAGCTTGACGCGGGCGGCTTGATCTCGCTGCGCCATTCTGATTGGCAGCTGACGGTAAAGTCCGGCGAGGCCGAATTCGAGCAGTTGGCTAAGGAACACAAGCAAGCAACAACGGGCTTTCAGGACCTGTTGAAGCGGTTTGGGGTCCAGGACATGGCAGAGGCCCGAAAGGCCCAGGAAGCCTATATTGGTCAGGTCAATGCAATAAAGGGGCTGAAGGAAGATCTTGAGGACATTTTGGCGGGGCAATCCTTTGAGGATTTGCAGGCCGCAGTCCAGCAAGCTTTGCAAACGCCGCCGCCTCGCCCCAGCGCCGAAGTGGCCCTGGAATTGGGGGAAGTGAAGACAATTCTCAGCCAATTCGAGAATGACCTATCTGAGAAGCGGGGCCAGTTCACTCTGTGGGAAAAGATCTATGGGTCCCTGGATAGCTTGCTGGAGAAGCTTGCAGACACGCGTGGGGAAGTGAGAAGACTGGAGCAGGATCTGGCCAAGCTCAAACCCCTGCCGCCGGAGATCGAAGACTTGGAGGCGTTTATTCGCGAGTTCGAGGGGCAAGCAGTCCAACTGGAGGATAACCAAAAGACCTGGCATGATCTTCTTTTGGAAAGATCTGATCTACAAGGCCAGGTCCCCAACGAAACGGTGGAGGAGATTGTTCCGCAACTACGAGAGGCAGAGAGCCGCTTTGACGAGGCCCTCAAAGAGGGCGCAGCCCTGATCGCCATCAAGGATGCGTTTGCCGAGGTCAAAGCGGCAATGGACGGCGAGACGCTTACCCCTTGGCTCGAAGACCTCAATCATCTCCTTGCAGTGCTGACCGGGGGCCGCTATGTGACCCTGGAGTTCCCTGCGCAGGACAGCGAGAGGGTGGTGCGTCAGGACGGGCTGAAGGTGCCAGGCCTGCTCCTGTCAGGGGGAGCCAGGGTCAGCCTCGGGCTTGCCGTGCGGTTGTCCATGGCTTCACATTTCCTTCAGGGTCTTGACGGCTTTCTGGTATTGGATGACCCTCTGGTAGACCTTGATGACGTCGGCCGTCAGCAGGGCGCCGTTAAGGTCATCCAGGAGTTCGCCCGGAAAAAGCAAATCATCGTCCTCACTTGCAAGGAGGGGCACGCCCAACTCCTTGGCGGGCACCGAATCGACTTATAGCGAGAAGACGGGATTAAAGGGCCCGACGGTTTGGCTGGAATTCATTCGGCTTGGGTTTTATGGTAACTGGATGAACCTGTTACTATTTAGCCTATCGGGATCAGCGCTTTATCGTCAAAGACCCAAACATTAGGTATGATACATATCGGGGAAATTTCTTGGCTTCTTGATAAGTTTTCAGTCATAGCAGTGGTCCTAACGTTCTCTTGGACTAATTTTTGATTTTCCAAATAGATATCTTATAGTGGGACTTTCTTTGGGGGGACAACGGGGGAGGACGATTGTCATGAACTTGGGCTTTTTGGGAGATGCCCTCGATCACTGGAAGGGGTCTTTGTTCGAATTTCTGCAGAATGCCAGGGCAGTGGAGGATCTGGCTGTCGAGCCAATGGCAAGCGACCTGAGTACTTGGACAGAGGACGATTTCCTGCTTTTTGCCCGCCTCTTGAGAGTCCAACCTGGCCAGATCCTGCGGCACTCGAAAACTTTAAAAGACCGGCATGCATACTTTGCTGAGATAACCCATCACGGCGACCTTTTTGTGGACCCGGATACTGGCGTGGCAACTGGAAATATCAGGAAACGCGAACAGTATATCACCCCGATTGAGGTCGGCCATCTGCTGCCTGCGGAGAGCCGGCGTCTTCTCGCAATCTACCAGCATGTCAGAGCGCAGCGTGTGGCGAAGCGTGTCGATGCTGTTCTCGGTGTCCTCACCCGGGAGATTGGGGCGTTCTCCTGGTCGTCATATGAGTCTGGTACAGTAGCGATGCTGTTCTTATCGCGGGATAACAACCGGATAAGTAAACTCGCTCGGCTCTTTGAGAAGGTTTTAGGTCGCCATGCTAAGGGTCGTATCAGACAAGGGGTGCTACCTTGAGGTCGGAAAAGGGCAAAGAGGGCATTAACTAACCTTATTGAAATTAAATCTGTTGAATAACGGGCCCAGAATCACTCATTGCGATAAACTTATAAAAAATTCCTCTACCAGAAAAGGTATTAAACTTTTGCCTTAGAAGATTAAAAAGACGCTCCTCACATGTGGAAATAATGAATTGCTTATCAGTTCCGTGTGTTTCGAGAATACCTCTAATTAACTCAACGAAGGCAAAAGCATTTAGATCGTCAAAATGAGTAACTGGATCGTCAAGAAGGATTGATGAAAAGCCTGACCATGTTTGGGTCAGTCTGCTAGCCAAAAAAAGGCTAATCATTAAAATCTGCCTCTGTGACTCGCTGAAGTAGTCCGATGGTTTAAGTTTCCATGATCGATCTTTCCATTTCACTTCAATTTTAATTTCACCACCAAAATGGTCAAGACTGATATCTCCGAAGCCGTAAACGGCTCTCAAACGCTGTTGAATAATCGTTGAGAGTGGGCCATATGCATGAATATGTTCTTTTACAGCGCGTTCATTCTGCCCATTAAGTATCTTCCCGATTTTCTCAAACCAGTTGCGAAGCTCGAGCAACTTCGAAATATCTTTATTTAACTCCTGTGCTTCCTCGTTTTTTTGTTGAAGTTGGTTATCTAGGTCAGCAATGGCAGCGGATCTTGTTGCAGCATCAAGGGCTTGCTCCAACAAACGAAGTCTTCCGGCAATTCGATCCAATGAATCTCGGTGGCTGGTTAAAGCCAGTATTTCATCTTCAATTTCAGCGAGGGTTGAAGACTCAGGAAGTTCGGCCTGGCTAAGTCCATGACTGAACTCCTGGAGCACCTGCAGGTTTGCCCTCCATTCTGTTTCTAATTCCTGCATACGGCTAAGCAGTTGCTGATGCTCTGAGTCCGTCCGGAAGATTTCAACTTGAACACGCTTAATTTCTATGTCTACCTTATCGGATTTGCTCTTAGTCTGCTGTATTTTTGCCTCGGTCTCTTTTAACTTGTTGGCTATCCAGCTGTCACTTACATCCTGTGGAAGACCAGATTCCAATAAACATTTTTGAAGCTCACTTAATTCCTTTCGCCGCCTGGTGAGTTGAGCTTTAGTAGTATTCAAATTCTCATAAAGTGCCTCTCTAAACTGCTGCACCCGTTGAGCCTCTTCCAATAAAAATTCCCGTCTCACCCGAAGCTTTTGAAGGGCATTCGTTACCTTTGCTGCATTCTTTATAGCTTTGATTTCAAGCTGCTTAACGTCGCTAGAAAATGACTCCGAAACAGGAGATAGACCCACCAATGCAGCTTTGCCCTCAAATGTGTTTATTCGAGATGAGACATTGGCAAGTTCGCTTGAAGCCATTTTGAGATGGTTCTCTATCTCCGCCTTAGATTTGATCATTGTTTCGAGTGAATTTCTTAAAACATCAAGTTGCTTTTTAAATGAGCCGTACTGCTCGGCTAGTTGTGTAACGGCAATTGGCCTTACCTCTTTTTGAGCGCGGACACGACTTACCAGTTGATCAACTGAATAGTAGTCTGCTCCGCATAAAGGGCATATGCCTTGTGTCAGAAATTTCTCCAGTGAATCCAATAAACTTGTCAACTCAGATTGATTTTTCGTAGCAGTCACATACTTCGATTCAGCTTGAGCCAGTTTTTGCTCGATCTCAAGTATATTCTCCTCTATTTCGCTTTGCGCCTTGTCTCCCTCCTTGACCTTTTGTTGTAAGCCAGCGATAATCGGGGTGATCTTTGTTCTACTTATTAGGTCTTGACTCCATTGAGATAGGGCTGACGAAAGATCAACAAACCCCCGACAAATGGCATCAACTTTAAGGAACTTAGCCTCTAGATCCTTCAAATTCGATTCAATATTGGTCAAGTCTGTTTGGAGATCATTGAGGCTGCGGTCGGCCTTATTGGCTTCAGTCATGATGTCATGCAGTTTCGTTGCCCATACTTTCTGGTCTTCAAAAGCTTGAGAAATGCGGCCTAGTATATTTTGTGCGTTTATGTACTTTGAATATAATTGTTGATAATCTGAAAGTTTTACTTTCAAATTATTAGCGTCAACCCTTGTATTATTGAGCAATTGTGTTAACTCAGTGAATACTTTCCTATTTGTTATGATAAAATCTTCCAGCTCTTTTACCCGTGTAGGATAAACTGATACTGTGTTTCTACAGGTCTGTATTTTGGCGAAATTCTGTTTCAACAAGATAGCCTGTTGTAGTTTCGTGTTGCATTGAGACAACATCCCTTCGAGCATTGAGCGCCAATCTTGAATATTCTTTATAGTATACGGGCCGGTCGGCACATCAATGCCGGTAGTTTTCTTAATTTCTTTCTTAACTTCTTCAGCTAAAAGCTCAGTCGATGGAGTTGAGCCAAGGTCAACAGGTAATTTTCGAAACTCCTCAAGTCTAGATTTTGTTTCTCTAATCCATTGCTCAAGAATTTGAATATTTTTTTCCTTCTCATTGATATTTCTTCTAATGACTGTATCGACTAACTCCACTTTCTTTGCCCCGGAAGCATAGTCGTCTAGCGCCAACATTCTTGAAACTAAATCTCTTGGTATAATTGACTGGCTCTCAAGGCTTTGGAAAAGTTCTGGATCAGATTGACTGAAAAGGTGAGTTGCCCGAAAAAGTCTCTCCAGGTTCTCTATTCTAGGCCTTTCTTGCCAGTCTGCCGAGGTGAGAAATTTTAAAAAGGAAAATCGATCAGATTCTATACCATCGATATAGGCAACGCTCCAATCGGTTATCCGTCTTGAAACGCAAGCAATTTTTGAATCATGCTCCGCAACCATAGTTACATTCCCAATACCTCTGGGTACATCCAAGTGGCGGGCAAGCTTTATGAATTCATCCTTGTCGATCCTTCGCCGGCCAAGCCTGCCGATTCGACCAGTACAAAGAAAATCTATAGCATCAAAAAAAGAAGTCTTGCCAAGACCATTTGGTCCATAGATGACAATGATGCTGCCATCCAGATCAAAATCTTGTCTCTCCTTGTAGGCTCGAAATCCTTCAATTGATAGCGACTTAATGCGAGTTGCAGCAGGTAAATGATGAGCAAGGGGGGTGGGTGCAATAGGGGATGGTTTGAGATCAGGTACCTCTTGCTTGTCTTTTAACCAATTCTTGACGATATTTTCCGCTGAGTATTCTCCGGGGACGACAATATGCCGTGCAAGAGTAGCATCGATTTGTAAATTCTGAAGCACAGATTGGGCAGATAAAGGTCGGGAGATGCCACCGGGCTCTTCAGGAAGGGGAACGAATGGAAGGCGACGGATCTCGCTTCTTAATTTAGCTAACGATTCATAATAATAAATAACATATTTTCGACAGAAGTAAATGTCAGCTTCGATAGTGTTGAAGAATTTGTCCTGTTGTCGATCATCATTCATACGGCATAGAACAAAAGATAGTGTTCTACTTGACCAATCTGAATGGTACTCCCGATAATAAGATTTGAATTGATCGTAGCTAGATTCGTAGGTTTGCTCAAGTTCCCCATTAAATAAAGTAAATGCGGCCACGTCATTAGGCGTAGTTAAGAGCAGGATAGGAAAGCCCGGGGCCTTTACAAAACGTATTTCAGGTTGCTTACGCCAGAAAACATCACGCAGAACAGTTTCTAATACGTTATATAATTTTCTTTTCGAATGGTTTAAAGAGATCATTCAATGCCTCCCGGAGTTGCTCCTTAGATCCTGCCCTCCTACATGCAGTGACTAAAGATTGATAATCTTTAAAGCGAAGTCCAGTCGCAAGAAAGGGATCGAAAATAGTACTTAATTCGGCTAAGGTTGGTTGGAGGTTACTTGGGTCGCGGGTAATTAGTATAATGGGGTCATGGATCATACCACCAACAGTCTCGTCAAAGTGCCTTCGGCACTGATCATGGCTCTGACCACGAACGGCAACGACTTGGCAAATTCCATGCGGAAGCTGTAAAGTGCCATGCAAGGTCGAATCCGCTATATTTAAATCATGGCAAATTCCCAGAGCAGACAGTGTATAGAGCATGTGTTCGAGAGCTTCATGTTCAGCATTCTCCCATGAATCAACATTATCAAAATGGGGATTCTTCGTGGCTGTGGCCTTTCGGATACGATCCGTCAATCCTTGGGCTTCTACATATCGTAAGTTAGTTGCAACAAACGAATGTGCACGTCCAGCATCTTCTTGCAAAGGGGCACCACTCATATCTGCGGAGGCTATGTTGTGGATGACATCAATGTCATCATTTATCCATTTAACAGAGGCAGGCACGGGCCCCCCAGGCAATCTTGGGTCGTCTTTTGTAACCAAGCCATAAACCTCTGCTTCAATGGGGTAAGTACGATCAGTTGGGTCAGAAGTAACGAACTTAGGGACTCGAACTCTGCATGAATGTATGCATGCCCCCATTTCACGAAATAGAATATCCTTGCAACGTGAGAGTTTTTTTGCATGCCGAAGTTTTTCCGGTTGCATACAAATAGTTGGTCGGCAAGCGGTACAATCAAAAGGTGCGTCAGGATGAAAAACAAAAGAGGTAAACCCCCCTCTGCCATCTCTGCATGGATTAATTTCGGCTGCATTGTTTACTAGAATAACAGCAGCAAAGTGTCGTTCAACGGCCTGGTATTTTGATGAGTCGCTCATCAAGAAATTGTAAGTGCTGTCCAGGAAGAGGTCATGGTTAGGATCTATATTTTGCTGTAAAATAAAGACCCAGTGAATGGGATTAGGATTGTTATCCCAAATCTCAGAAATTCTTGAAAGTACTGCTTCCCAGACAGAGATGCCATTGATTTTTACAACCCAATCATAGCAGATTAGCGGAAAAAAACGGCAGGGATAAGAAGCTGGCCGTTCATATGAACACTTAAATAAGAATATAGAAGATCCTTGAAACATATCTTTGCATGGTGTCATTTTTTCAAGTTGCGCAGGTCGGATTTTGGGCTGGACCCAGCGTAAAATATGACCGTCTTTATCTTTTGTCCAAGTAACGCAGCAATTTATCCATTCGTGATCACTCACACGATCAGGAGCGTTACTCTCGGCGATGCGCGTTGTGTCTGGCGAGCACAATACGTTGTATTCTCCCTTGGTCAGCCCATCAATTCCGGCAATGATGACGCTTTCATTCCGCCATCCTTCTCTGTGGATGACTTCATCAATTAAGTTGATACCATCCAATCCAGGAACAGAATACTCCGGGAATACTGTAAAATGAGCCCGCTCCTCCTGAGTCGGTCTTGCTGCAAGTTCCAGAGTACGCTCGATCGCCTTCAGCTGATCCCCACGGGCTTGTTGCGACCACTTGTATGGCTCGCGATGGGGTGTCTCAAATTCAATGTATGGCTGCATAAAAACCATGTTTATGGATGCGGAAGGAATGCGTAGTGGGAGTTCTATTTCTTGCACGGTGATCATACTAATTAACCTTTAATAAGTGGATCAAATTTTACACGGCAAATCGTTTGCTAAGGGGGAAATTGGGAACCTACATCCCTTCTTAATTTTTATTCCGAACACGAATCTTCTCTCAATAAGCACAATAGCACAAAATTGGTATGAAATCTATTTCGTAATGTATCTTGCCAAGATCGATAATTATCGCTTGAGTAGAGAAGCTGGCGGATATGTTAAGAATATCAATCTGGATAGAGTTGACCTGAGGCAAGCTTAGGCGAACTTTTCCCGGCCCCTATTTTTCCTCCAAGTTCACTACCTGAGGGGTGCTGCCGTTCATCTTACTGGCTTGGGCCACAGCTTCAAAGGCCATCCGGTGACTATCCGGCGCTAAATGGCTATATCTAGCGGTCATCACCAGGGTCCGGTGTCCCAGGGCCTTCCCCACCACATACAGGGGCACCCCGGCCATCACCGCCCAGCTAGCGTAGGTATGGCGCAATGTGTGGAAAGTCACCCGCTCCCTGGGGTCCGAAATGCCCTTATTGAGCCTCAACTTCCCCACTACGGCCCGAAAAGTTTTGCTAAGCCATTGCACCGGGTTCCCGGTTTTGCTCGGGAACAAGAGGTCGTCGGCCCCGCCAGGGGACAAATCGTCTAATACCTGTTGAATAGGCTCGGTTATGAAAATGGGCCGGGAAGTCCTATTCTTGGTGTCCTGCACATAAATAATCTTGTTGGCAGTATCTACGTTAGACCAAATAAGGCCCAGGACTTCCCCCAAGCGCAGCCCGCCGTATAGAGACATGGTGGCAATCCGGGCAACCTGGGAGCTTGGACGCCGTAAGGCTTCGAGTAGGCGGGCCGCCTCATCCCGTGTCAAAAACCTTTGCCGGGCATTGTTAGGGGAGGGGAAGGCAACCCCCTTACAGGGATTACCGCCCCCCCAAAGCCGCCAGACCACGGCTTTGTTGAAAGCCTGGCGGATAAGGCAAAGGGCATGTTTAACCGTAGCCTCAGACTTCCCCGCTGTCCGCATCTCCCTCTTAAGACGTTCCAGGTCCAGAGGGGCAATGTCCTTTAGGGACTTATCAGCAAAATGGGGCTTGAGCCAGTTACGGTACATGGCCTGATCATCCCTAGCCCGCCTCTTATTCTCAGCAGACCATGGCAAATAATGCTTTTCCAGCAGCTCTCCGAAAGTCAGGCTCTCGGCCTTGCGCTCCCGCTTGGGCTTATAGGCCCCGGCGCAGTCTTGCTCCAAGAGTTCATAGCGCCGCCTTTGGGCCGCTTCCGGGGTCCAGCCCTCAGAGGCCCAGCCGCACCGCTCCCAACAAAGCTTGCCGGTCTTGGCGTCCTTAAAAGCTATCCAATAGCTACGGTCAGGCCTTTCCCGCCACTTCCGTATGATGGATTCAGTAAAATAGACGCCAGTAAATTTTTTCAGTGAAACCTTTTTAGCCATGTTCCCTCCCTCTGGTTATTCCTGTTATTCCCTATAACCACTTGCAAATTAAGGTGTTTTGGCCTCTGCAAGATAGCTTGGTTAACCCTAATGCATCTTTTCCTTGGTATAATCAGCAGTTCCATTCAGGGTTAACCCAGGGATAACCTTGATATGGAATATTGGTTCCTTTCGTGTCAGCTTTTGTCCCCATTATAGATAAGCTAACTTACGAATGTCAAGGGTTTTTTTCTGCTTGAGGAATCTTGCGGCAACTACTGTCTATAAGGCGGGAAACGCATTCATAATCAGCAGGTCCGGGGTTCGAATCCCCGTGCCGGCTCCAGCTTTCAGAGATTTGAGGGGGAGAATGTTTACCAATTCTTTAACACTCGGTAAAACGTTCAGGAGATTTACCGATTCCCTCAGATGGTCGGGGGAGAGGTGGGAGTAGCGGTCTTCATCTTTGAATCTGAATGACCCAGGAGCCTTTGCACGGCCTTGAGGTTCGCTCCCTTCATTACCAGGTGCGAAGCAAAGGTGTGTCTCAGGTCGTGGAAGTGAAAATCTTCAATCCCCTCCCGCCTACAGGCGGCATTAAAACCTTTCTTCACGTTTCCCAGGCGCTCCCCTTCCGGGCCTACGCAGACACAGGGTGACTTCCATTTATTCCTGATCTGCAAGTCCTTGAACACCTGGGCTGCCCGTTCATCACAAGGTATCTGGCGAGACTTGCCGCTTTTGGTTTCCTTGAGATAGATAAACCCGGCCGCAAGACGATTTGGCTACAAAAAGATGGATCTTTTCCGGATTGAGCCCGAGATGGGAGGTTTCAAACCAATTTTTTGACTGCGGGGCCAAGGCTGCCGTATAATCTCGGGGCATATCACCAGATAAAAGTTAATCATTTATCGCTCTGAGTAATAACTTTGGTACTTAGGTTCATACATCTGGGATTTGATGTAAGCAGAGAGATCCTCGGGTCTTGGCTTGGTGGCCAGGTCACGATGATAGGCCACCTCTGCCACCGCTTGGGCGATGCTGGCCGAAACCTCACGGATCTCGGTAAGCGGCGGATAAACACTCCCTTGCGCAAGGTCGCTTTCTGATACTTTGGAGGCAAGGGCCTTCGCAGCCGCAAAAAACATTTCATCTGTTACATGCCGGGCCCCACAAGCGATCACGCCCAGCCCCACCCCGGGGAAAATATAGACGTTGTTACCCTGGGCCGGCACCAATCTCTTGCTCCCCAGGATAACGGGCTCAAAAGGACTACCGCTCGCATAAATCGCACGCCCCCCCGTCCACATATAGGCCTCTTCCGCAGTGCATTCGGTACTCGAGGTGGGGTTTGAAAGAGAAAAGACTATGGGCCGCTCGTTAAGCCTGGCCATGGTTTCCAAGATGGGGCGCGTGAATATCCGAGGCTTCCCGGAAACCCCGATGATGATCGTGGGCTTCAGAGCTTCCACAGCTGCCAGAAGGGAAGGGAGGAATTCGCGGTCATGGGCATAGCAGAGTTTACGCCCGGTCAGATCGCTGCGGCTTTTTACTACCAGGCCTTTGGAATCCACGAACCAGCATCGCTGCCGAGCCTCCTTAACTGATAATCCTTCATCTACCAAGGCGGAGACCGTCAGATCGGCAGTGCCGAGTCCAGCCTCGCCGGCCCCCAGGAACAGAAATGTTTGATCTCGGAGATTACCGCCCGAAATCCGCAAAGCTGAGTATAATCCAGCCAGAGTCACGGCGGCTGTGCCCTGGATGTCGTCATTAAAGGTGCAGATTCGCTCGCGATACCGCTCCAACAGCCGGAAGGCATTGATATTCCCAAAATCTTCAAACTGAACCAGGGTTCGAGGAAAGACTTCTTCCACGGCAATAATGAACTCCTCGACAAAATCATCAAAGGCCGCGCCGCGCAGACGCCTTTGTTTGAGCCCGATATAAAGGGGATCGTTGAGAAGAGTTTCGTTCTCGGTGCCGACGTCAAGAGTCACCGGGAGGCTAAGTGCGTGGTAAATTCCAGCACAGACGGTGTAAAGAGCAAGTTTTCCCACCGGAATACCCATGCCATCTGCGCCCAAGTCTCCCAAGCCGAGAACGCGCTCCCCGTCAGTGACCACGATGATGCGGATATCTCGATACGGCCAGTTCCGCAGTATTTCAGGCATCCTCCCCCGATCTTTCGTTGAAATGAAAATGCCCCGTGGCCTTCGAAAAATATGGCCATACTCCAGGCATGCCTGGCCTACCGTGGGCGTATAGATGATGGGCATTATCTCCTCGATGTGATCCATCACCACCCGGTAGAACAAGGTCTTATTGCGATCCTGGAGACCAATCATGAAGATGTATTTCTCGATGTCGTCCGGCTTTCTGCGGAAATTCTCCATAATCCGTAAAACTTGCTCTTCCATGTTATTGACCCGGGGGGGCAAAAGCCCTCGAAGACCTAATAATTCCCGTTCTTTTTCCGTGAAAGCGGTGCCTTTATTGAGGGCTGGATCTCTTAGCAATGCCACCCCGGTGGGAAAGCCCAACATTCTGGCCTGGATCTTATCCTTGGCATCAGCAAATCTACTTTTTTCCAGAACAGCTGCCAGATTGACCAGGTCCAGTAGTCTTGAGACTGTTTCCTGGTCCATCAGTTCCCTTCTGATCCGAATAACCGCGTCCTCGTCTTCAAAGGTTATTTTGTACATGCATTTCCCCTCTGCATTATTTTGGTCAATGGCCCGGGCGACCTGGGCCATTGTCCTGTGCCAGAATTCCTGGGGGATAATATCCGAGATTATGCGGCAGCCTTAGCGGTGCCAGTCTTAATGCCTATTTTGGCGAACTCTAACCCCTGAACTCTTATCTTTTGCTCCCTTCCGTTCCGCCAGATGAGACACCCATCCTGCCCAAATCGATGAAAGGGACGGCTCCTCCAGAGACTTGAGGTAAAATCCCATTCCATTTCTCGAGACCTTTGTATTGCACGAGGATCGGGGTGATCGACTGTGATAGGGCCTCATTGGCTTTGGCCTGTCCCTGAGCCACCACTAGAATTGACTCAGCCTCTCCTTTGGCGGTGGCAACCTTTTGCTGAGCTTCAATCTCGCGTTGGGCCAAAACCTGTTTCTGCGTTTCCACCTGTTGCTGGGCCACTTGCTTGGCCTCGATGGCCCCTTCATATTCTGGAGAGAATCGGATATTGGCAAAGTAGATGTCATCGACGATGATGTGATACCTCGCCAGATTATCTCCCAATTTTGTCATCGCCCTCTTCCGGATCTCCTCCCTTTTGGGAAGAATCTCCCCGATCGGGTAGGTCGGCACAACCTCCTTGACGAAGTCGTTGAAAGCCGGGTCGATCACCTTGTCAGCAAAATCGAGCCCCACTTTCTGGTAAAGGTCATTGACATAAGCCGGATCGATATGAAAGTTCATCATTCCCGTCATTTTCACATTCTGGTATTCTTTTGAAGAGGCATCGATCTCCTTGAACGGATGGGGTTGAACCTTGACATCCACCTTGATGACTCTTTCGGCAATGGGCACCATGAAGTTGAGCCCCTCCCCCATGATTCTCTTCTCTACACTCCCCCACCAGAGG
>Ga0326728_10004736_pt1 | contig 39676 bp, 24 predicted proteins | sample MB3enrmetagenome_FD_207602 | JGI IMG/M metagenome (GOLD analysis project Ga0326728, IMG submission 207602) | Lab enriched peat soil microbial communities from McLean, Ithaca, NY, United States - MB31MN | ecosystem: Environmental > Terrestrial > Soil > Wetlands > Peat | place: USA: New York... | reverse complement strand
CGGCAACGTATTGGGCGAATGGCCTGGTGAACCTCCTCAACCTGAAGAACGGCGGGGGAACGGTGAGCTTTATCCCGCAGATCACCTATACCCCGGACGGCGAGGGGCGGATATCGTACGTTACGGCAGCCAGCGGGCAGAACCCCATCCCCAGCGGCACGCCGGTGAGCTACAATACCTTCGGAGAACCCACGGCGGTGGACTTTGGCTCGCTCGACTCGGACGCCTTCAGTTATGATCCGAACATGGGCCGGATGACGCAATACGGGTTTACGGTGAATGGTTCTTCCGTGGTCGGCAACGTGACTTGGAATGCCAACGGGACGTTGGAGAAGCTCGCCGTCACCGATCCCTTCAACGCGAGCAATACCCAGACCTGCAGCTACTCCTACGATGACTTGGCCCGCATCGGCAATGTGAACTGCCTGAACTCACAGAGCCAGCCCATCTGGACGCAGGCGTTTACGTTCGATGCGTTCGGCAACGTGAAGAAGACTGGCAACAACGGCGGGACCAGCTTCCTGCCCAACTACTCCTCGACCACGAACCGCATGACGTCGCTGGGCGGGCTGACCCCAACCTACGACGCTAACGGCAACCTCACGTACGACACGTACCACACCTATAGCTGGGGCTCTGCGGGGAAGCCGGTCGCGGTCAGCTCCATCGGCCTCACCTACGACGCCCTGGGGCGGATGGTGGAGCAGAACCGCAGCGGGAGTTATACTCAGGTCGTGTACTCCGCGGGCGGGTCCAAGCTCGCGCTCATGAGCGGCCAGACGCTGTCGAAAGCCTTTGTACCCCTGCCCGCCGGGGCGGAGGCCGTCTACACTTCGGGGCCGACGCTCAGTTACTATCGCCACCCGGATTGGCTGGGCAGCTCGCGCTTTGCCTCAACTTCCAGCCGGACGATGTACTTCGACACGGCGTACGCTCCGTACGGCGAGCCTTACGCGGGGTCTGGGACCACTGACCTCTCGTTCACGGGCCAGAACTCTGACACGGTGGCGGACGAGTACGATTTTCTCTACCGCGAGTACCATTACCTCCAGGGCCGGTGGATTTCCCCGGACCCCGCGGGCGTCGCCGCCGCGAGCATCACGAACCCGCAGTCCTTCGACCGCTATGCCTATGTGCTGAATAACCCGCTCGCATTAGTTGATCCGTTGGGCCTATTTAGGTGCTGGGACCCGGTCACGAACTGTTATTGCGGCATGTGCCCCCCCCTGGCGGCGGGGGTGAAGGCGGGGGTGGCGGGGGCGCCGGGGGCGGCGGGGGCGGCGGGCCTGCGCCATGTGCGCAGATCGTAATCGCCGTTGGCTTCGCACAGCCCGAAGTGATGGGCTGCGGGCCCGTTTCTCCTAGTCCCGGGGGCGCCGGCGGGCCACGCGCCCCCGCCACTCCTGCGCCGCAAAAAAGCACGGCGCAGCAGGCTGCCACCCAATACTGCCAGCAGAACGGCCAACTAGCGTTTAACATACCATTCACCAAAATTCCCGTGACAATATCTTTGAGCTTCACCATTGGCCCAGTGAACTACGCCACGACCAACGACATAACCGCGGTTGCCCCAGTTATCCCGTGGCCGCAATGGTTTTCATTTGGCGCCGGGGTTGATATAACCATCAACGCTCCTCAAGCGCCTGCACCTTCCTTGTCTGTGGGAGTTGGGCTAAATAACTCTGTGGGAACTTATCTTACGCCGACAGGACCGCAGGGCCTCACTCTGAACATTGCGCCAGCCAGTATTGGTCCACCAGTAATGTTGAACCTGCCGCCAGTTAACGGTTGTGGAGTGGTAGCTGGCCTTAATTCAGGGGGTTAGGGTGATGACAATGAACCCAAGGGCTGAGAATTCAGAACTGCGAAGGTTCGAGGGCTCACGTTGGTGGGAATCAAACGCCTACGGCGCTGTCGTAGCCGGGATCAGCGGAGGCATAGTTCTCTGCGCAGTCGCCGGAACAATGATTTACATGACACAAAGCTTAGAGGTGTTCCTCGTGGCCGGGGGTTTGATTGCGAGCGCGGTGATCGGATTGTTGGCCCTGTACCCTGGGAATCAGATTGCTGCCCATCCGTATGCGGTCGAAATTGAGGAGGGCAGAGGATTGCGTCTCCTCGCACCGCTGAAGAACGTTTACATCCCCATCGAGGACGTGAGAGAGATTCGGAGATCTTTCCTGGCGGTCGGGTGGGTCGTGAAACTGCGCACGCGGCACCGCCTACTGAAGGGTTTTGTGATACATGGGGGATTCGGCCGTCAAGGGGGCGATCTGGCCCAAGCAATCCAAGACGAGATCGCTCGCAGGGGGCCGCCGCGTTCGGGAACCTGACGAACGACCGGGTACGCACTTGCGCCTGGGACACCGGGGGGAGCCGCTTTGGGTTGATGGCGTCAGGCTGACGGCGGGTGGCGCACACGTCGCGACGCTTTTTGTCGCGATGTATGCGCCCCGTTGGGGGTCGCTGTGGAAATCGCACCAATCGGCCGTCTCATAGATGGGCCCGAGCCGAGCAGCGCCAATCGCCGTGAGGGTTTCTCGCTGCTCGAGATGATGATGGTGGTCACGCTCATCCTGATCGTGACTTCCATCGCTGCCCCTATCTACACGACATGCGCGGTGCGCGCGCGCGAAGCGGTTCTGCGCGACCACCTCTTCACGTTGCGCGCCCTGATTGACCGGCTTCACCCTGGACAATGGCCGCGCCCCCGCCAGGCTCGAAGAGTTCGTAGAAAGAGGCTATCTGGGGAGACTCCCGACTGACCCCTTCACGGGATCAAACGAAACCTGGCGGGTAGAGCAGGAAGCCGCGCCCCTCTCACCGGAGCAATCGGCGCCGGGGATCGCAGACGTGCACAGCGGCTCGAACCTCGTTTCCCTCGAAGGCACTCCGTATAGCAGTTGGTAGCTTTTCGGAAGGAGTCAGAAGTCAGAATGAAGAGCATTTGCTTCCTGCTTTCTGCTCACCGCCTGGGTCTTCCTGGTCATTCAAAGGCCGCGGGGTCCCTACTTCCTCCGGGAGACCGAGGGGACACCTTGTCTCTTGACAAACGGAATTGTATAGGCTAGAATAGTACACGGTAGGAGTCAGGATTCAGGATTCAGGAGGCGGAAGGGCAGGGGCAAAGAACAGGGAACAGGGAGTAGGGAATAGGGAATTTGGTTGGGTCCCCTTTTTCTTGGCACCGCTTACCGCATAGTGCAAGTGAGGGGAACCGGAGTTGACAGGATCTTTGGCCGGCACAATAGGCTGAGACAAGGTGTCGCTTGGGGCAGACAAAGAACGAGCTTAGTAATTCTAAAATTGAAGGAACGAAGCGGGAATGTATATGAAAACAAAGGGTCGGCTTTCCGCAGCCAAGGACGAAGCCTGTATGTTATAGAAAACAAAGGCACTTACTCGTAGTATGCGGGAATCTCATTGAAAACAAGGCATGTTAGCTGGTATCGCGTCTCTGGAGAACGAGACTCTGCGCTTGCCTTGTACTCAACTCGTGGACCATATCTACCAATGCCACCACGTTCTCATAGGGCGTGTCGGGGAGCAGGCCGTGCCCCAGGTTGAAGATGTGCCCCGGCCTGCCGCCGGCCTGATTCAAAATCCTCTGCACGCGCGAGCGGATGTAAGCCTGGTCGGCGTACAGAACGATGGGGTCGAGATTGCCCTGGACGCCTACGGAGTAACCCAAGCGCGCCCAGGCCTCGTCGAGGTCCACGTGGGAGTCAAGGCCCAGGATTTCGCCACCGGCTTGCCGCATGTCCTCGAGCAACATGCCAGTGCCAGTTCCAAAATGGATAATAGGCGTGCCGGGAGTAATCCCCTCGATCATCATCCGTGTGTAGGGAAGCACAAACTCGCGGTAGTCAGCGGGGCCCAGGCAGCCGACCCAGGTGTCAAAAATCTGCACAGCCTGAACGCCGGCGGCGATCTGGCCGTTGATGTATTTGGCCAGGTTGCGCGCCAGGTGCTCCATTAAGGTCCGCCAAGCTCCCGGGTCCCGATACATCAGGCTCTTGGTGTGCCGGTAGTTTCTCGATCCGCCGCCCTCAATGAGGTAGGAAGCCAGTGTGAAGGGACATGCGGCGAACCCGAGGAGCGGCAACTTGGGGTCGAGGTCAGCGCGGGTCCGACGTATAGCGTCGTAAAGATAAGCCAGCGATTGCTGTGGGTCCACTTCCCGAAGTCGGTCCACCTCAGCGGGCAATCGTAGCAGGGGCTTGATAATCGGCCCCTCGCCCCGGTCATATTCGAGGTTGAATCCCAGTGGCTCCACAATCAGCAGCAGGTCGGCAAAGATGATGGCCGCGTCCACGCCCAGCTTCCTTGCTGCGGTCACCGTAACTTCAGAGACCAGGTTCGGATTCTTGCAGAGCTCCAGGAATGGCACCTTGGCGCGGAGTTCGCGGTATTCCTTCATGTACCGGCCCGCTTGGCGCATCAACCAAACCGGCGTCGCATCTACGGGCTCCCTGCGGCAGGCTTTCATAAACCGAGAATCATCCCAGGGGGCTGCGCCAGGGCTCTTCCGTAGCCCAGCACCGGCAGATTGAGGATTCGGCGGCTTGGCTGGCATATTCTCGCTTTCTCAGATCGCTGACCTAAAGGCCAGCACAGGAGTTTCTACATTGTGCTGGATTTTTCTGGCCTTGTGCATCTTCGGCCCTTTCCCTTTGGCGGAAAGGCTAGCCCTCTCCCCCTTGGGGGAGAGGGTGGCCCGCCGCCGGCGTTTTCTTCAGCCGGGGCGGGCCGGGTGAGGGCGTCGCAAGCCTGGTCCCGTCCGTTTGCGGACCACAACCGGCCCTTGAAATCCTCCTGTAATTACTGTACGTCCTCCACGGGGGGGAAGAGGCTACTTCCCAATTGACCTCCCCACGACGTCAAGGCGTGGGGTATGGTCTGTCGCCCCTACCGGGGCTGGGAACATTCTAGTCAAACTCTTCCTCCCACGGCTTACGCCGTGGGCTAATCTCTGTCGCCGCTCCGCGGCTTGTGTAGTCTCATCACTGTCTTAAGTTAATGCCTATGTCCCCGGCTCCTCTTTCCCAAGAGGGGAGAATGTAGAAACTCAAGTGCTGACCTAAAGGTCAGCGCTACGGCGTCGCCTCGACCAGCCGGCAGTATACATCGCGCACACGGCGACGGGTTTCTTGCAGATTTGATGCCAGGGTCTCCGAGCCCGCGATCAAGCCCCAGCGGCGAGCCAGGTTTTCGACCGCTTCGGCATGACCGGCCCGCTCCGGTAACCCATCGGCAGCCTTCCCCGTCACCAACCGGATGGCATGGTCCACCGAGCGAAGGAAGTTCGCCCCGCCCGATAAGACTTTGCTGTCCTCGTCATTCATCAGCCCGGCGGAACGTAAGGCGGCGATCTGTTCCGCCATGTTCGCGCCTGGGTGAACGGCTATGTGTCCTCGCAAGCGAAGGAGAGATACGGCAAAATCGATGTCGTAATACCCTCCCGCAGCGGTCTTGGTGTTGGTGGGTGAAACGGGCACTTCTCTCTCCAGCCGACTCCGCATTTGGCGAAGTTCCGTGGCCAGCGATGGGTAAGCTGCGAACCGGTTGAAGACAGCGGTCACGAGCTGGGAAACTGTCTCTCGTCCTAGTTCGGCATTGCCCGCCACGTGGCAGGCTTTGAGGTAGGTTAATCCCTCCCACACCTGGGCGTGTTCCAGGACATAGCTGAGCAATTCCTCCTGCGTCACCACCAGCTCGCCCTCCTGGCCCCGCGGTCGAAGGCGTGTATCGACGGCGAACACCGTGCCTTCGCGCGTGTAGCTGGAGAGGACATCGATCATTTTCGCCGCCAGCCGTTTCCAGGAATCCAGCTCGTCTCGTCCCACTTCAGGGCCCGTCACGAAGATCAGGTCGGCATCCGAAGCGAGGTCAAACTCGTTCAAGGCCAGCCGTCCCAGCGCCAGCACCGCAAAGGGCCAAGGACGGTTCCCGCCCACGAGGGTTCTCGTTTCGAGGACCGACCCAGCAATCTGCAAGGCGCTGGAAACGCACCGAGCGGCTACAGCGGACCAGCGTTTCAGAACCCAAAAGCTAGATTGCCGCGAAGCCAAATCCGCCCCACCGAGTTCCAAAACACGAGCCAGGAAATGCCTGCGGAGCACCGCCATCTTCTGGCGCATGGCCAGCACAGGTTCCGACGCCCAGGGATGAGGTCCGGCGTCTTCCGAGCCTTTCAGATCGATTTCCATCTGTCCGGCAACGGGCAGAATTTCCGAGGAGTCGAAAACCATCATGTCCTCGGGATGACGGATAAGAAGTTCCCCGAGGTATTCGCTCTCGCTTACCACCTCCAACGCGCGCCGGAGGAGTTCAGGTTTTTGGCGCACCAGGGCAAACCGCTCCGGCGTCTCGAGCAAGGCGGTGAGAAATCTCGCCGCGCCCTTGCGGGATCGCTCGGGAATTTCAGCCTCGCAGACCCAGATCGCTATGTCCGGCGCCTGGGCGCTCAGGAAACTCAAGGTGGCATCGTAGGAGGCGTGCCCAAGGTCGGGAGTAACCGAAGGAAGCGGCTTGAGCTCAAACCCCTTACCCCCCGAAGGCGGGGTGCGAGGATGGATCACGCGTTGGTAGATCTCGTCCACTTTTTCAAACCCATCTTGCAATTTCTGTAAGAGCGCCTTTCCCGGCGATTCGAGCGAGCCGGCGGCAGCCCCCACGCGGCGGGCAAGACGATCGAGGGCGCGCGCCCCGGCCGGTAAGCGGTGCGATTGCTGGCCGAGTTCGAGTTGGACGCAATGCTCCACCTTGCGGAGGAACACGTAAGAATTTGTCAGACGGGCATAATCGTGGTCGCTTAGCCATCCCTTGTCATTCAGCTTGCGTAGCGCAAAGAGAGTCCCGCCGGAGCGAACCCACGGGTCATGGCCCCCATATAGCCGCTGAAGGCACTGGGCCAGAAACTCGATATCCCGGATGCCGCCCTGGTGCTGCTTGACGTCAACCGTCTGGCCGCCACTCTCACGCATTCTTCTGGAGATTCGCTCGCGCGACCACAGAACGCTTTCGACGGCCTCAAAATCGCCCGGCACCCCATAGATCTGCGGCTCGAGGCCGCGCAGGAAATCGCGAGTCAGCCAGGCATCGCCGGCCGAGTGGCGAGCCTTAATCAACATCTGCAACTCCCAATCCCGCGCCCGGTGTTCGTAATACTCCAGGGACGATTTCAACGAGATAGCCAGGTCACCTTGTTCCCCTTCCGGACGCAGACGCAAGTCGACGCGGAAGACTTCGCCCTGCGGTGTCGGCTGTGTAATGGTGCGGGTGATGGCGTTAGCCAGGCGGACAAAGTACTCTTTGTTAGTGACGATGGACTCGTTCCCCCCGGCTGTTTCACCGTCGTGGGAATAAAGAAATAGCAGGTCGATATCGGAGCTGTAATTCAACTCGTTGCCGCCCAGCTTGCCCAGCGAGATGATGCTGAACCCGCTGCGCGCGATGCGGCCCTGCGGGTCATAGTACTGGGGCTGCCCATAGCGTTTTTCCAATTCGCCGTCGCAATAAAGAAGTGTGTTGGTCAAAATCACGTCCGCCAGCGTGGCCAGTTCCAAGGTCGTCTCACCCAAAGTCGAAAGGCCCAGCACATCTTTCATCGCGATACGCAAGTAATTGCGTCGCTTGAAGCGCGCCAACTGGGCCGCCAGCCAGGGGTCAGGGTTGGTGGTGGCGAAGCGCGCATAATCCTGCATCAAGTCTTCTTTGGATTTCAGTTTTGTGAAGTTGCGGTCGTGAGCAAACTGGATGACGAGACTCGGCTCGGACAACAAGGTCTCTGCCAGAAACCCGCTGTAGCCAAAAATCGCCACCGGGTAGGACAAGGCCACAGGGTAGCGCGCGATTTCGCCCAGCAAGTCTGCCGAGGCTTCCTGCGCGTACCGTTCCAGAAGGTTCAGTGCCCCGTCCGCATCCGGTGAATGGGCCAGCAGGGAAGCCAGAGGTACTATCAGCGTGGGCGCCAGTTGCTGTTCGAGCCGCGCCAGGTTGAGTTCTGCCTTCTCGAAGTCCTCAAAGGGTACAGCCTGGAACTCAGGACGCATGGCAGCGATTATACATTGGACACGCGCTTTCGTCAGTTACACCTTGCCAAGCCCGCGCAATGCGTTTCTAGTTTATAATACCGCGCTACTGCGTTCCAGCAAGCGAATGCACAGGTAGTTATTTGTTCGCGAGATTCGAGGTCCGAATGTCACCAGCGCAACTGCAAGGTTCCGTCTTGGTTTTGATCCTCTATGACGTTTGCGAGGAGATCCGGTTAGAAGAATTGCGGCGCATTCTGGGCTTGCAACCTGCCGGTCGGGAGCCGAGCTTCAAACATCCGGCTCCGGAATACGTCCGTTTTGAGAGTCCTCCGGTGGAGGAAGCGATGGAGAAAGTCACCCTGGCAACCGGCGAGGAATTGGAAGGGCGCCTCAAGTACTACGACTACGGGGTACTGAGTGTCGAGTTCGAGCTCGCTTTTGAGGGCAGTTGGGAGAAGCTCGTGGCTCTGTCTTCAAGGTATGTCGCGGGCCTCGAAATCGAACGGCACGCCGGACGCCTGGCTCGACAGAGGCTCAAGAGGGTGACCCCGGCGCTGGTTAAGCCTTACGAGAATTGGTTGAATGAGGACTACTACATCTTCCATGTGAAAGAAATCGAAGGACAACCGACAGCCCCTGAACTCATCAAAGTTTATGGCGACCAGATCGCTCAGATCGTCCGGGGTGAGAATGCTCTACTCTCGGAAGGAGAGCTACGCGAGATTCTCCAATCCAGCATGTCCTATGCCCCGACCGACCTGGTCGTCGTCGGCTGGAACGCGGCGTTTGTCTACGACACCTTGGCGGGCGCTGCTACCACCATTCAACTCCTCGAATATGCCAACTCGCAGCTTCTGGAATTTCGCCATTACGACGAAGTTCTGACGCGCGAACTAAAGGGCGTGTACCTGTCTCTGGAGAAGGGGACGGGGTTTCTTGCCCGCTGGCGCCTGGCCCGAGACTCAGCGCGTCTTCATACATTGCTTTTGGACGTGACGGAGCTTACTGAACGCGCCGATAATGCAATTAAGTTCTTGAGCGATATGTTCTCCGCGCGTCTTTATCGTCTGGCAGCCGGCAAAGTTGGAGTCCCGGACTACAAGAACCTGGTCCAGCAGAAGCTCAGTACGGCTGAGAACCTTTACAAGTTTATGGTCGAGCAATTCCATCAGGGCAGGGCGTTTGTCCTGGAACTTCTGATCGTGATTATTCTGATCATTGACTTGATTTTTCTGTTTCGAGGGAAGGGTTAGACAGGTGTCAGTGGTCAGTTGTCAGTGGTCAGTAGCACCACGGCCGATTTGCGACTCGGCCGTGGCATCCTCGAACGTGCCGTCGCCCCTGTTGTGAATTAGGCGGTTCGGCACAGGAGCATAAAAGAGCGGGGCATCAAAGCCTACCTCAAGGCGCGTGTCCCTCAACCTTCTTCATCATATCCCGCATCAACGCGTCTTCCGGGAACAACTCCAAATGCCGACGCATGGCCTCCAATGCGCGCTGGGTATCATGCAGACGGAGGTATTCCATGGCTACGCCCGCCCGAAGCGGCAGGTCGTAGGGATATGCGGAGACGCCGCGCTCAAAGACGCCAAGCGCCTCAACATCCTGGCCATTCCGCGAAAGCGCTTGTCCAAGATACAAGAATGTGGTTGGTTCTTCCCCCCCGCGTTCAAGTGCCCGCGAGAGGTAGTCAGCAGCCCGGGGGTAGCCTTTTTCCTCCAGGAGATATCTCATTCCTAAACAAACCAGGACGACTGGATCCTCCGGTGCTGATTTGCTCAACTGCTCCAACACATCCAAATAGTTATCGTGCAGGCTGGGTTCCCTTTTCATGACCTCCAGATAAGCAATCAGCTTCGTCAAGGGAGGAACGGGATTCTGGGCGTTTTCCTCGGGCTTATTCAGGCAGAGCAGACCGGGCATATCCGACGTCGGCTGCCTGAAGACGATGTCCGGCAATGGCTGTCCGGCGCGCCGAACAATGCGATGCTTGGTATCGCTCGAGTGGGCGATTCCAGCCACGGCCCGCTTCTCCATGTGGCAACCCACGCAATCATTCGCTGGCTGTTGGTTCATGCGCTCCTCGACCGGCAGCTTGCAGTCCCCATCAGCGTGGCAAGTCATGCACTTTGCACGGAAGTACGCCACCTGGTTTTCGGGGGTAGCGGGGTGGTGGATCGCATGACAAGTGATACAGGTCAGCCTGCCGTTGCTGGCTTGATAGCACTTGCTGATTTGCAGTGACGAGTTCTTCCACCACAACGGAGTCTCCATGCTGCCCCTCACCGGAGGGAGGGTTTCCAGGCGGTCCGCTTCCGCTCGCTGCTCTTCCTTGACCGGACGCTTGAACATCGCCAGCGTTTCGTACAGGTGAGTTCCAGGCCGGAAATCCAGATAGCTCTTGCCCGGCTGCAGGATGCGCGCCTCCGCCCCCTGATGGCAGTTCATGCAGACGTCATCCGCCAAACGCGGCGTGAGCCTGGCAGGGTTTACGATCGAGGTGTCCGCCTGGGAGGAATTTCGCCGAGGATTCTCCATCATCTCTCGAACATGCAGTTCGCCGGGGCCGTGACAGCATTCGCAACCGATCGCGTCTTCCCCGAACCTGAAGGGAGGCTCTTTATACATTCCATCGCGTCTCGCAACCGGCTCCGGTTGGCCATTGTGGCAGGCCAGGCAAGCGAGGTTAACCGGGCGTGTGAAACCGATGTCCTTCCCCACGTAACCGGGCGACAGATCCCATTGCTTACCTTCGGAATAATAGGAAAGCGGAGCCTCGAAAAACCACTGACCCCGGCGGAACAGGTAAGTGTAGCCGGTTAACCCCGCCCCCACCACGTAGTCAAGCCGGTGAGTGCTCTTGAAAACCGCTTGACCGGATTTGTCGAGTTCGTACTCACTCTGGTAAATGTCGGAGCCCTGACGAAAAACCTCGAAGTAGCGATTCAGTTTGGGATTGAAAATCGTAATGCGCTTCGGCGCCTTCTCGAGTTCCGAAGGCAGGTTGGCGGGAGCCATGGAGCGACCCATAGGTGTCTGCGCGTAGCCGCGGCAAATGTCTTCATGACAGGCCGAACCGGCACATAAAGTCGATCCCACGTAGCCCACACCGGGGTTGGTATTCCGGCACCTGACAGGAATGCCCTCTTGGCTCCAGGCGAAGCCCGAAACCAACAGAAGAAGCGCCGCGGCCCCCACCTTCGACCTCATCATAGGAGACCTTCCTTGCAAACGGCTAAAGCAGTTTCATCTCCTCCGGGTCCCAGCGAACCGGAGCATTCTGTTCATAGCTCAAGTTGCTCAACAAAGCTGCCCCAGCAGCCCTGAAACCGAAGACCGGGTCCTCAACCACAGGCTGACGCGTCCGCACAGCTTCAAAGAAGTTCTTTAAATGGTCGTAGCTATCGTTGTAATTCTTAGGAGCCACAAAGCTCTCTTTGCGCGGAGGAGGGCCCGGCGGCTGAGGCAAGTGGTACTTCCTCTTGTACTCCTCCAGGAATTTCTTTTGCGTGGTGACGGCCCAGGAATCGATCTCGTAGCCGGGGTCGGGCCGATGCCGCATGCCGCTGATGGTGACTGCATCGCGGTTAGAATCGCTCAGGAGTGCGGCTCCGCTGGCGCCAATCTGCATGGTGCCTTCGTTCCCCGTGAACGTGAAACCCTCATTATCCGCCTCAGGACCGCCGCTCACAAAATTGACTCGCAAGTAAAGGTTGAACCCTTGCGGGAAATCAAACAGCGCCATCAAGACATCCGGAAAATCGCGGCCGTCCTTCCAAAAGCGCAGCCCCCCGGTGGCCATGGCGCGCGTGGGACCGTGAGTCCCGGTGATAAAATGCGTGCCGCTGAAGAGATGCACGAACAGGTCTCCCGCAACCCCGCTGCCGTAGGCCCGCCATTTCCGCCATTGAAAGAAGTGCTCGGCGTTGAATGGTATCCGGGGCGCCGTGCCCAGGAACCGTGGCCAGTCGATGGTCTCCGTCGAAGCGTCAGGCGGGATTGAGGCTTCGAAGGCGCCGACCGCATAGTTGCGATCCCACCAGGCGTTGACACTGTTAAGCTCGCCGATGGCCCCGGCTTGGTAGAATTGTTGCGCCTTCTTGTAAATGAGTGAGCTGACCCGCTGGCTCCCCACCTGCAAGATGCGTTGTGTCTTTCGCGCCGTGTCGACGATCTCCGGCCCGTCGGAATGGACGTGGAGCATGGGCTTCTCCAGATACACGTCCTTGCCCGCATTCATGGCATCCAGCGCCGCCTGCTTGTGCCAATGGTCAGGCGTAGCAATAATCACGGCATCAATATCTTTGCGGGTGAGAATCTCTTGGTAGTCACGCGTCGTAAAAAGGTCCTTGCCCCAAACTTCCTTGCAATGCGTCAAGCGCCCATCGTAACAATCCGCCGCGGCCACCAGCTTGACTCCCGGCACGCGCACGGCGACCCCTGTGTCGTACTGGCCCTGTTGCCCAGCTCCGATCAAAGCAAATTGGAGTTGGTCATTTGGTGAATGCGGACGTGCCGGCTCGCCCGGCTCCGCCGCAAGCAAATGCACCCGTGTCCCACCGACGAGGAAACTCCCCGTGGTCAGCACGGACCCCGCCTTGAGAAATTCTCTCCGGTTCACATGTGTTCTCATTAATACCCCCATAAAGCAGATTTCTGCTCTGTCTATTCTCTTTCCGCCAAGCGTGTCACGCCGTCTTTCCTAACCGCCCGCCAAGAAAGCCTCGGTGCCCTCTCGGCCTCTACCGCGCTGGTTCAGGAAAACCCTCGCTTTTGGACGGGCTTTTCCCCATCAGGCTTGGGAACGAAAATATCCTGCCCGGTGAGCCCGCACTGCTTCACCATTCCGAGCGCGTACTCCATGCGGCCCAGATTGGTGTCGGCGTTGTTCGTACCAAAGGAGAACTTTACCCCAGATTTCTTAGCAGCTCGGATGAAACTTTGGCTGGGGACACGAAACCGGTTGTTAATCTCGATGGCCACGTCGTTCCGCTTCGCGGCGTCGATCACCAGTTGCATGCGCTCCGGCGTCCAAAGCTGATCGTAGTCGGCCATGATCGCGTCCGGCAGAAGCGTGGGGTTGGCGTGGATGTCGATCGGCTCGTGGTTCAACACCCCCAGGGTGCGGTCAACGTACATATCCATGAAGCGTTGTTTGTCTTTGATCTCCCCCACCTCTTCCTTGAGCCAGATCCGCATGCGCTTGCCATTGTCGTCCTTGAAGGTCAAGGCGTCGGTGAAAACGTAATCGAACTTCGCCACGGTTTCCTTGGAGAACAGCTTCACCCGTTCCCTGCCCTCTCCTTGCATCCCCACGAAGACGGGCTGCCCCTTCATGTTCCTTAGATATTGCTCGGCGGCGGCATCATTCAGGACCGGAAAACCCAGTCCGCCGTTGACGGCGACTCCGTACTCGATGCCGAGCCGATGTGACTCTTTGAGTGCCATCTCGAGGGTCAGCCCGCCCTTCAGGTGGACGTGATAGTCCACGACGGGGAAATTCTGCTGGTGCATCCACAGAATCTCCCGATAGACATCATCCACCACCGGAGGTTCCACCGCGGTCGCTGGAAGGTCGTCCGCGAGCGGTCGCACCAGAATGTTACGGAAGAAGACCTGCGAATTCGGATCGTGGCATTCCAGCGCGACCGTGCCGTGCCCGAGAACCGGGGAATCTTCCCCTCGCACGGGTGGCTCAGGCTCGGCGTAATCGACGACGGAGGCCCCGTTCAGCCGGACCTGAACTTGATTTCCCTGGACCGAAATGTGCAAGTGGAACCACTCATTGTCTTTCGCGAATGCCTTATAAACGTCCCGGACGCCATAGAGCGAGCCGGTCTTCCGGCGCTCGGGGCCTTCGCCATCTCTCTTGTAAGTGTTGTTGATCTGGACTTTGAATCCGCTCGCGCGCGGGCTCCGGGGTTGAAAGCTGGCGTGGAAGCAGATGCCCGACGCCGCGCCCGCACGCGTCATCACTTCGGCGTGCAATTCGAAGTTCTTGAAATCGGCGTGCTGCACGCCTCCTGTGTAGAACAGGTGCGCGCGGGGTCCTTGGACCACGATCTGCCCGTTCGCAACCCGGAAGGAACTCTTGCTTTCGCTCTCCTTCCAACCGTGCAGCGAGCGCCCGTCAAAGAGGGGGATCCAGTCCGCCTCCGCCCGGAGCGCAGCGGGCAGAACCAACAAAGAGGCCAGCAATTCACGTCTTGAAATTGGGATCATGGGGTGAACCTTCCAACGCTCATCAACGACTGTGGTGACTTGACAGGCTGCGGAAAAACTCGCAGGCGCTGTCATCCTGAGGAGCCGTCGGCCTAGGCCAAACGAAGAATCTCGTATGTTCATGAAAATGCGCAGAGCGAGATTCTTCGCTCAGAATAACAGCAGGGAAGCGTTTTTCCGCAGCCTGTTAAGCCGGGCCAAGCGGCGCCTTGTGCTTGCGTGGCGGGCCCGTGGGCCGGTTTATGCGCGGTGAATTCGCCCCCGGCCTAGCCCGCGGGCTGGATTCCCAGCAAGTCGCGGCAGCTATCAAACAGGGTCGCCTTGGCAATCTGGACCGCGTCATTTCTTGTGTATTGGCCCTGGGCCACTTTTTGAGCCAACACAATGGCGAGTTGGTTCAGGACCATTTTCGCCTTGGCGTACGACCATTCCACACAATACGCGTCGGAGAAGAAACCAATCTGCTTGTTGGCCGGCACCATGTCAAGACGTTCTTCCATGACTTGCCGAATGGCAGAGGGGAAGAAGTTGTGCCACCAATATCCTACGAGGGAGAGATTCGGAAGCTCTCGGCAGAAAGTGCAGAATGACTGGTTGGCGTGCCGGCTGGCCAGGAAACCTTGGAAGGACAGTTTGGGATGCCGGGCGATCATTTCCGCGACCTGTGCTATTGACCGGCCGGAAACGCGGCTACCGGTCTCAAAAGGCAAGGGCTCCGCCGCGTAAGAAAATTGGAAGACAATCCCGCCACGTTTTTCGAGCGCGCTCAGCAGGCCCTCATTCAAGTAGGACGCATAGATATCGCGCTCCCGGACTCCGGCATGATCGCGCCGCGCCACGGCCTGCGCCATGACGTCGTCGCTCACTACTTCCAAATTCAAGTCGGTGGATATCGTGGTGGCCGTCGAGAGGAGTTCAGCGTAGGGAATATGAGTGATGTAGTGATCGAGGGCCGCATGGACATCGTCGAGGCTGCGGATGACGCGCTCGGCCGGCGGACGCTCGCCAATCGGCGTGGGGCTCGCCGGCATTTTCCCCCACACGTTTTCCAACTCATACAGCGCGGTGTCAAATTCTCCCCACTGACAACGAGTGAAGAAGGCCCACTCGAGCGAGTACTGGAGGATGGCATTGTCTATGCCGCCTTCGCGCCGCGCGTGCTCCGTCACGAAGCGGCGGATGTTTGCCCGCCGTATGATTTCCCGATGCCAAGCGCGGTCGTCCGCCCGCTCCCGGATGGCAGCATCCAGCCACTCCCAATTGTCGGCAGTGACCGGCTGGTCCCAGTCGTAAAGATCTTTCAGAATCGTCCGCACTCCCCAACTAATGCTGGTGTTCCGAACGTGGGGGAGGAAGGGCAAGGCTTCGCGGATGCGCGCGTGGGCTTCCTTTTTACTGGCCCAACCCGGATACTGTGTCAAGCGGGCTCCGCTTGGGCAGCCGGCAGCGTAAAGGTCACTCACACACATGTGATAGAGCAGCACATCATGAAGTCCTCGCGCTGCCAGCTTGCCTCCCACCAAATGAGTGTGGACATCCAGCAGGGGAAGCGCACACAAATCCGCGTACAACTCTGAAGTCAGTTCTTGATGCGTCAAAGATATGTTCTCCTTTCAGGGATTAGGGGCCGCCAAGTTCCGCCGGCCCCCAAGGTGATATCTCTTTCAGCTTATCAGCCTCCAACTTCGCGGCGATCGACTTTTGCTGCTGAGCGTCCTCCACTCTCTCTTGGCGATAGTAGACCTGCGCCAGAGCCGCATGGGCGTTGCGAGAACCGGGATTACTGCTGACCACTTCCTCCAGCAGCGCCTGGGCCTCTGTCAGTTTCCCTTCGAGCTCAAAGCAAGACGCGAGAAGGAGTTTGCCCTCCTGGTCTGTAGGATTTAGAGCCAACGCTTTCGCCAACAAGCGAACGGGCTCCGCAAGATCCGCCGGATTCTCCTTTTTGAGCAGGGAAGCAAGGGCCGTGTAGTACGAGGCTTCGTCTGGTTTGAGCGCAATCGCCTTCCTGTAACACTCCTCCGCCTTTCTCAGTTCACCCATCGCCTGATAAGAACCGCCCAGAAAGTATTGAGCCCTACTCGACTTCGGTTTCTCCCGGGCAAGATCTTCGAATTCTTGAATGGCCATGGGAAAGCGAGTTAAGTAGAAATAGGCCAGCCCCAGTTGGAACTTATAGATCGGAAGTTCTCCGAACTTTTCACGGATGGCCAATAAGTATTGGAGTGCGACGGGATCATGCCTCCAGCGCAGTAAAGCCTCGCCAAGACCCAATGAGTATTTCGCCGAGCTGGGATCGAGTTGAACGGCACGGCCCAGCTCATTGACCGCAGTTTCATACTGCTCCCTTTGAATGAGGAGCAATCCCAGCTCACCATGCGCCTCAGCCCAGTCAGGCCAGGTCGCCGTAGTGTGCCGGAGAATTTCTGCCGCTGCCTCCCCTTCTCGGTCTGCGATCAGGAGCTTGGCAAGCGATACCTCTTCCTGCATGGTAGCAAGGTGAGCTGTTAGGAGCTGGTCAATTTCATCTTTACCCTCACCTTTCATTCCCGCTTTTAGGTATGCCTCAATGAGGGTCGCCCGTGTTGATACGTCGCCGCCCCTTATTCTCTTCAGTCTGAGAAGGGGCTCGACCGCCTCTCGAAAGCCCCCGTTCCCCATAAGCAGGAGGGCATAATTCTGATTCGCAGCTATATCGTTTGGATCTCGAGCGAGCCCTCCACGATACGCTTCCAGTGCTTTGTCGACATCGCCCTTCTGCATGTATAGGAGTCCCAGCCCAAAATAAGCGGGAGCTTCCTGCGGGGCCAACAAACGCGCTTTTTCAAAAGCCTCGATCGCCGGCCCGGTCTCCTTTAGCTGTACTCGAGTCACACCCAGATAAAACCAGAGATTCCAGTTACGAGGTTCTGCCTCGAGCGCGCGCGATATTTCCTCCTCCGCCCGGGAATATCGCCCTGCTTTGAGATCTTCCTGTGCTTGACGGATGAGCGGGGCAGGAGACTGGTCGAGTATCGCCAGCATCAACAAGGGATACAACGCGAGATTCCCCACGCGCCACATCCCTTTCCAGCCAAGGACGCCACGCCCTCGGCGGCGGCACCCGTACAAAGAAGGAGGTCCCACCCCTAAGGGTGGAACCTCCGAGAGGGGCACGCTTTCTTCAGTCAAGTGCATCACCAAGCGAGCTTCAAGGCCAACTGCATGATGCGAGGGGGCTTATTACTACCCGAGATATTCCCGAACAACACGCCATCGGAGGGGTTTGTATCAGGGGTCCCGAACGAAGGCGTGTTGGTGGCGTTGAACATTTCCCATCGGAATTGGAGCCGATACCGTTCCTTGAAAGGGATGTTCTTCCCGAACATCAAGTCGAGGTTGCGGAAGGGAGGTCCCTTCAAGAGGTTGCGCGCTGAGTCCCCCCAAGTTCCGGGTGCGTTATATGTGAACGCTGCCGGGTTGAAGTAGTGGGTCAACCACTGGCTTTTGGGCCCTTGGCGCACGTCCAGAGGTTGACCGGTCAAGTCTGCCCGGTCGCCAAATTCCTGTGAATCGGAGTTATTGTTGCCATTTCCCCCTTGAATGCTGAAAGGTACGCCGGTACTCAAAGTGACGATGGCAGAGAGTTCCCAGTCGCCGAACACCGAACTTACAGCTTTCCCCTGTGACCGCAGGCTGGGTAGATTCCAGACGCCCGTACTCGACCAGATGTTAACGAAATTGAGATCTGAGATGCCACGGTTCTGGCGGATATCGTACGGATCCGGAATACTGCCCGTGTTGGAGATCGAGCTTACGGACGCAGCGTCAAGGGTCTTCGACCAAGCGTAATTTGAGGTGACCTGGAATCCATGGGAGAGACGCTTCTCCACACTCACTTGCAGACCATTATAGGATGCTGTGCCCATGGATTGATAGGTGAGGATGTTGCCGTAATCGGGGTAGAGGATTCGGTTTCCTCCCGCCGAATAGAAACCTGGATTCAGGTCATCCGCCGTGGCCAGATGGTCCGACTCACTTCCTACGTAGGCGACCCGCAAGAGCCAGTCCGGGCCAAATTGATGCTCAATCGAGACGTTCCAACTCTGCTGCCTCGGCAAGACAAAATTGGGGGTAAAAGCAGCAGGTATGGCGGTCGGTAAAGCGAACTGCGCGGTGGAAGGAGGCACGTAATCCGATAAGGCAAAGGGAGGAAACGGCTCTTTTCCTCCTGTACCGGCAAAATTCGCCCAAGGGTTGTCGATTGTCACTGGCGGCCCACCCTGTTCGTAAATGATGTTGAAGGTAGGGCTGAAGGGAGCGTTTGAGCCGATATGGTTGTAGTAAGAAAAGTCGTAGGGGACGATGAACGAGCCGAAGGCGGCCCTGATCGAGGTGTTGGGCAGTGCGTGAGGCTGCCACGCAATGCCCACCCGGGGAGTCAAGTTGCTCGTTTCCGAGTAATAGCCTCCCTCCGGAACCCCCGCATCGCCGGTATAAAGCAGGCCCACCGGCGCGTTCGGATACACCGTGCTTTGGTGTCCCGGTAAGAAAACCGCGGTTCTGGTGTCTGGGATCGAGTGCGGAGGAAACCACGGTTCCCAACGGACTCCGACGTTCAAAGTCAAATTCGGCTTCAATCGAATCGTATCTTGGCCGAACCCCGCCCATTGGATCCCCCCGTACTTGTTGAACTCGCCACCTCCCTGGTCGAATTCGTTCTGGTAACCAAGGAGGAAGTCCGAGTACCAGCTCCCTGTAACCTCTCCGTTGAAGTTGACCAAAGGATCGGCCAGCCAGGACGCCTGCTCGAGGTTATAGTTTGTCAAGACGTTGACTCCGGCCACGATAAGGTGCTTGCCTTTTGTCCAGGACACGGTGTCGGCAATGGTGTAGTTGTGGCGCTGCTGGATAACATTGATTTCGGACCAACTGAAACCATTCGTGTTCAACACTCCGATATTTTGCGGGTCTGGGCCTACAAAGTCCGCACCCAGCGCTTGCCAACCCTCATGGACACCGGAGAGAGTGGCGCTATTATCCCGATTGTAACCAAAGGTGAAGTTGTTAACAAGAGTGGGCCTGAGAGTGTAAGTCCAGCTTCCGGCGTAGTTCTGATTGCGGGCAAGCCAGGAACGGTGCGCAATAAGCCAATCGCTATCGGTGTTGGGAGGGCTCGTATAGTTCTGGAAAAATCCACGCACCGAGATGTGACTCCTATCACTGAGATACAAGTCGTGCTTGATCGTGAATTCGCGGGTGTCGTTGATCAGGGGGACTCCCGGAACGTAAAGCAGGCCGCTCGGATCACTGGTCGTGGGCAGATGTTTCTCAAGGGCCAGAGTCACTGCGTCGAACCTGGTAGTAGGGATCTGGTTGTTCTTAAAGGGGGTGCCATCATAATCGTGCAGTTGAACCGGACTACTCCCCTGTAACAAGAAGCTAAAGTCGCCGTTCAACATATCGTTCGAAGGAACATATGCGGGTGAGCTAAATTGCTTTATACGCTCCTGTGTGAATTGGAGATTGCCAAAAATGAAGGCCTTGTCTTTCTTGATAGGCCCGCCGATTGAGCCGCCGAACTGATTGCGCTTCAGGCCATCGGTGTCATGCGAAAAGAAGTCAGCGGCGTCCATCTTGTCGTTGCGGACGAACTCAAATGCATCACCGTGCCAGTCGTTCGTCCCACTCTTCGTAACAACACTGACGACACCATTCGGGGCAAACCCATATTGGGCGTCGAAATTGTTGGTCAGCACCCGGAATTCCTGCGTGGCGTCCGCATTCGGCATCGGATTTCCGGTCTGGAAGTAGATGTCCATATTTTGGGTGCCATCGAGCATGTAATAGACACCGCCCATGCGGCTGCCGTTTATTTCAGCCGCAGTCTCGGTGGGCATGCCGCTGCCCTGCCCGGGAGTGGCAAGATCCGTTTTCGTTCCGTCCGTTGCTCCCGGCGCCAGGAAGGCCAGGGTAGCCGGATTGCGGCCATTCAACGGAAGCTCCACCACGGATTTGCTGGTCACGATCTGACCGAGGGCTGCCGTAGTGGTGTTGATCATCTCGGCAGCGGCGGAGACCTCCACCTTCTGCGTCACCTCGCCGACCTCGAGTGTAATGTTGACCGTGGCTATTTGGTCGGTTGTCAACGTAATGCCGGTTTGGGTCTTGGATGTGAAACCTGGATGGGAAACTGCTATCGAATACTGTCCCACCGGCAAAAACGGCGCCGTAAAACCACCATCGCCGGCTGTGACCGCATCTCTCCTCTGCCCTGTGGTCACATCAGTGATGGTAATCTTGGCCTCCGGGACCACAGCGCCTGTTGGGTCCGTGACGGTTCCATTTATAGTCGCCTTGCCCCCCTGGGCGTAGGTCGGCTGTGACCGCATGACAAACACTACGCCGCACGTCAACAAGATCAAGCCTAACAAGGGGCGGCGCAAACAAGTGAGTTGCCTGTAGTTCAACTTGGGCATATAACCAATCCCTCCGTAGTGTAAAGTAGCACAATCGTGCGAATATATCGCCCGTATAACAAACAAAAATACCTTTGTCAAGATAATTTTTCGCCCTTTTCACCACTGCTCGCCCTCGCTTGCGTCCCAACAAGAGAAACTTGCAATTCGCGCTCTCTTGGGGCCTCACACTTAGGAATGAAACGCTGACCGGTCCCGAAAGCCCGTGGCCGGCTCGCACAGCTACTCCCCGATACTGCGGGGATTGGATTGTTGAGAGGTGGATTGCGGGGGCTCGTTCCCTATGCAATCCGTTCGTGGGTCGCGCCGAAACCCAAGGATAAGGATAATGTTTCGAATCTTACGACTGCGGCGAATCAATCGTAATCAGCTCAATGTTGAGGGCGTTAAGGACGGGCAGCGCATCATCCGGGGGCGGTGCGTCGGTCACGATCTTGTGCACTCCGGTCAGGGGGATCATGCTGATCAATGAGGGCTTGCCAAACTTGCTCCGGTCCGCCACCAGGATCACCTGTTCACTCTGTGATATGGCCGCTCTTTTGATTGGTACCTCTTCCAGCGCGGACTGCGTCAAAGCCTGATTCTTGTAATCAATCCCTGCCGTCGCCAGGATCATCTTCCGAAATCGCAATGAGCGCACCGCCTCTTCCGCAAAGGGGCCGGTTAACGTCCTGGTGCGCCGCAGATACCGCCCTCCCACCACGAACAGCGTGACTCCCCGCGCCGTTCGCAGCACGTCAGCAGCGGCCATGGAATTCGTCGCCACCGCCAACCCTTTGTGGTTCACCAACTCTTCCGCCACCATGAAGGCCGTCGTGCCACCATCCAGGAAAAGCGTGTCCCCGTTCTTCACTAGCGCCGCAGCCCGGCTGGCAATTCGGCGTTTAGCGTCCGCATGGAAGTTCATGCGCAGGCTGAACTCAATTTCCACCACCTCTTGGCGCTCGGAATCGGGATAGGCTCCCCCGTGGACCCGACGTGCAGCTCCCTCTGCCTCGAGTTTCTGCAGGTCGCGCCGAATGGTGGCCGGATCAGCCCCCAGTTGCTTCGCGATCTCTCCCACATCTACATATCCGTACTCCAGCAATTGCTCACAAATACGCTGCCGACGTTCCAGTCCATCCGTTTTTCGACCGTCATGTCTGTTCAGCACAGCGAACCCCACTCCTTTTCCGGATACGACTCGAGAACCGCTCCAGCCGTAGGCACAAATGCGCTGCCAAGTCGCGACCCAGGAGAAACTCAGATCCTGCGTTCGTATCCCGAACGACCCATATTTGTATCATATAACGTTGATATAGAACAAATGGGCAAATCAATTCCTGTATCGAACTCGTTTGTAACCCAAACCAGCATCCTTGACGTGTGGGAAGTTTGGCATGAGATTTTGCGCTTGCCTTTCTTGCCTGCGAGCATTAGGATTGTCCAAGTTTACGAATCATCAGTTTGGTTGTGTAGTTATTCTGCACGAATTGAGAGAGCGTTCGGTTGGCAGGCCTGAAGTTCGCAACCCGATGGTCAGAGGGGCGGTTCCACGCCAAGCCTTCCGAATCTCGGATTGGGGATGAACATAAGATTCCCGCGAATCACCAACTTTCGTGCCCGAATCACTTGGAGTTGAGCTACCTTAACTCTATAAGGAGTGGAGAATCGTGAAATTCGTTCCTATGTCGGAATTGTTGCAGCAAGCAGCCTCGGCAGGTTATGCAGTGCCGGCCTTCTGTGTCTGGAACGCCGAGACTATGGTGGCCGTACTGCGGTCGGCTGAGAAGCTGAAGGCACCGGTGATAATGATGTCCGGCCCGTCAGAATTCGCGGTTATGGGACCGGCTGATATGGGGGCCGTCGCTCAAGCCGTGGCGAGGCGCTTCAATAATACGCGTGCAGCGCTACATCTGGACCACGGAGACTCTTTGGAGCAGGTGGAGGCCTGTCTGTCCGCCGGGTACAGCTCGGTGATGCTGGATTTCTCAACTCGGCCGGTCGACGAGAACGCCGAAGCCCTGCGGCGCGTAGTGGCCATGGCGCACCCCCTGAACGTCACGGTGGAAGGCGAGCTCGGCACTATCGGTCGGGTAGGCCAGACTACCGTGGAAGGGAACGGACAATCGACTCTCACCGACCCGGATGTGGCGACCTCCTTCGTCAAGGGGACTAAAATTGATGCGCTAGCCGTGTCCATTGGAAACGCCCACGGCATGTACACAACGCTTCCTCAGCTCGACTTTGACCGTTTGGCAAAGCTCCAGGCTGCTGTTCCTGCCGCTCTCGTTCTGCACGGAGGCTCCGGCACGCCCGCAGAGGATCTGCGCCGCGCGATTTCGCTGGGGATTGCGAAGGTGAACGTAGCAAGTGAACTTGTCAACGCCGTGCGGCAGTCACTCTTGGACCAATGGGGGGCGCAAAAGAACATGTGGACACCCCTCGCACAAGCCGCAGCCATCAAAGGCATGGCCCAGATAGTGGAGAAATGGCTCCACCTGACGGGCGCCGTGGGCCGCGCCTGAAGGAATCCTGGGTTTCGCGGAGCAGGGTGCTGACAAACCGTTCGGGACCAACACCGTGAGGAGCCGCAGGGGAGCAAGGATGTCTGCATTTCATTAGTCGCGGCGCGGGCGAAGAAGCGGGAACTATCCACGATGAAATGGTACGCAGGACAGAACCTGCCACGCACTCACGCCAAGCCCACATTCTCTGAGGCTTGGTTTCACTCCAAGTGCGGCATGACGTTTGGCGAGAGATATTGCTCGGATCCCGTTTTCCGCACCGAGCAGGATCGCGAGGCGGTGAGGCTGCTCTATGACCGCTTCGGGCAGGTGGGCATCGGCGAAAAGGACCCACCGCCCCGCCCCCATCTGGAGATTTGTGGCCATCGGCTTATCTCGGCTCTCTTTGGTTGCGAGGTCGTGTATCAAGATGACCAGGCGCCCACCTGCCGTCACCTCCCCGTCACCTCCGCACAGGACGTCGCTGCCATTCCCAAACCTGACTTCCAAACCAACCGCTGGGCGCAGGAGTTCCGCCGGCAAGGTGCTGCCTTGTTGCGCCGCTACGGCTTTACCGATGCCGCGATCAATCACGGCGGTCCGTTGAATGTCGCTACCACTGTCCTTGGCAATGAGGCATTCGTATACCTGTCAGAGTCCCGGGAGATCATGGGCGCCTTTCTCGACACGATTGCGAACGTATGCGTTGAGTCCTACGACCGGCTAACAGTGGCGTTCGATCCCAAAACTCCAGTGGGCAGGGAGATGTTCATCGGCAACTGTCCGGTGATGATGATTAACCCCCGAACCTACTGCGAGACCGTCCTGCCCGTCGATCTGCGTTTACGCCAACGAGTGCAGAAGTTCGGCTTGCACCACTGCGGCCCGATGGACCGTTATCTCCAAGCCTATCAGAGTCTCGAGCCTATCGATTACCTGGAGGTGGGATGGGGCAGCAATGTTGCGGCGGTCCGCAGGGCATTTCCGGAGACGAAGCTCGACCTGATGATCAATATCTACGACCTTCAGAACATGTCGATGCCGGCAATGCGCGACCTGCTTGCCAGCATGCTTGAACAGGCCGACCCGATGTCGCGGGTACGTGACGTCTGGGTCGCAGACATCGGCCCCGAGGTACCCGACGAAACGGTGTTGAACTTTGTTCAAGCCGTCGATCGGGCCGTGGGCCAGATGGGTGCAAGAAGTAGCACTTAGGCATGGCCATGGAAGACTCTCCCCGGGTTCCAGCGAAAACCCCCTCACGGCGCAGTTTCGCTTCAAAGGGTTCACAATTTCCCTCGGCGGAGTTTCTCTGATGACCCATCGTGAACGCATTATGGCTGCTCTCCAACACCAATCCCCAGACCGCGTGCCCATTGACCTGGGGGGTACGGGATCTTCCACGATTTCTGTCCGCGCCCTCGAGCGTCTGAGAGCTTATTTGCATATCCCTCCCGAGCCTCCGCCGTTTCTCTATTCCAAACGGAGCGGGACGGCGCTTCCCGACGAGGTCATCGTCGAGCGTTTCGGGATCGACACCCGGCCCGCCAAACCCGGAAGGCCGGATGTCGCCGCGGAGCGCGAAATCGACGCCAACACATTCGTGGATGAGTGGGGCATCACTTGGCGCCGGGCTCCGGGTGAGCATTTCATTAGTGTGAACGGCCCGTTCCAGCACCTTACCGATCCCACGCCCCGCGACCTGGAGGGCTTTGGCTGGCCTAACCCCAGCGATCCCGGGTACTGCCGCGGCTTGGGTGAGCGGGCGCGTAAGCTCCATGAGGAGACAGATCGCGCTGTCATCTTGAATCTGCTCAATGGGCCCGTTCACCAATCCCAGTTCATGCGGGGTTACGGCGAGTGGCTGGAAGACTTGCTCCTCCGCCCGGAGTTCGTTGCCGCGCTGGCAGAGCGCTTTACCGGTTTCTGGCTCGAAATGAATACCCGCATTCTCGAAGAAACCAAGGAGTACATCGATCTCGTGAGTTACGGAGACGATATCGGCACGCAGCACTCGCCTCTGATGCGGCCGGAACTGTATCGAAAGCTGATTAAGCCTTACCACCAGCGCATGGCAGCGGCCATCAAGCCGTTTGGTAAACCGATCATCTACCATTCTTGCGGTTCGGTTTTCAGTCTCATCCCCGATCTTCTTGACGTGGGCATCGATGCTCTAAATCCAGTTCAGGTGGCGGCCGACGGCATGGATACTAAACGCCTCAAGCAGGAGTACGGTCGCGACCTCACCTTCTGGGGCGCGGTCGACACACAGCATGTGTTGCCGTGCGGCACACCCACCGAAGTTCGAGAAGAGGTAAGACGCCGGATCGAGGACCTCGGCGAGGGCGGTGGCTATGTCTTGTCTCCCGTCCACAACGTTCAACCCGAAGTCCCGCCGAAGAACCTGGTCGCCATGTTCGAAGCGGCGCTCCAGCATGGAGGGTTGTGAATTGGGCCTGCACGACGGGCGGATATCCGCGAGCCGGGCGCCAAGCGAACGATAACCCCAAGCTTTGGGTTCCCCTGCGGAGGGGCGCGGGGTATTAACAGAATTCGATATTGCAGTTTGGCGAAAGGAGCATTACACTAACCCGATTTAACACATGTACTGCATGACTAAGTACCAATAATGCCCGTTTAATTGAACCTTCCTCGTCTGACAAGGACGATAAAAGGAGTTGTCATCATGGGAAATAATCAGAGTCGGCGGAACTTCCTTGCGCAGGTGACAGGTGTGACCGCTGGCCTTGCCGTGGCACTTTCAGGAAGTGAAGCGCAAAGGATCCTCGGCGCAAACGATGGGGTCGTGGCAGGAGTGATCGGTTACGGCGAGATGGGAACCGAGAACATGGAATCGTTCCTGAAGCACCCAGGAGTTGAAATTGGGGCGGTTTGTGACGTTTACCAACCTCGACTCGACAAGGGGATCCAGGACGCGGGAGGCAGGGCCAAGGCGTACAAGGACTTTCGACAAGTTCTCGATGACAAGGACATCGACGTCGTCATCATCGCCACGCCGGATAACTGGCACGCTCTCCAAATGGTCATGGCCTGCCAGGCGGGAAAAGACGTATATGTGGAAAAGCCCATCTCCACGACCCTGGAAGAGGCAAAGCTGATGGTCGAGGCGGCACGAAAGCACAACCGCATAACGCAGGTCGGCACCTGGCAGCGATCCGGAATCCACTTTCAAAAGGCTGTGCAGGCGGTCCAGGATGGGATCATTGGGCCGGTCAGATTCGCCCGCACCTGGAATTACCGCAACTTCTCGCCGGAGGGATTCGGCAATCCGCCGGACTCCGATCCCCTTCCCGGACTCGACTGGGACATGTGGTTGGGGCCTGCGCCGAAAAGGCCCTTCAACCGCAACCGTTGTGGCATTGGAAACAAGTGGGGCACATTTCGTTACTTCTGGGACTACGCGGGGGGCTGGATGACCGATTGGGGAATCCATCTTCTCGACGTCGTGCTGTGGGCAATGAAAGCCGACGGCCCGCGGGTGATTACGGCCGCGGGCGGAAAGTACTCGATCAAGGACAACCGTGAAACTCCTGACACGCTACAGGTGACGTATGAGTTTCCTGACTTCGTTTGCACTTACGAGATGCGGGAGATCAACTCCAATTCAATGTATGGGAAGGACTTTGGTATTGAGTTTCACGGCACCGACGGGACGCTCTTCCTGGATCGTGACGGGTTTGAAGTGTTCCCGGAGAAATGGGAGTTCGAACCCAAACCTGTCGAAAGAACGGCTTCCATGAAGATGGAATCAGTGAATGATGCGCTCTACGATCACGTCACCAACTTCCTAGACTCGATCAAGTCGCGAAAACGGGCGCTCTGCGACATCGAGGTGGGTCAGCGATCAAGCAATATCTGTTTTCTCGCGAACATCGCTTACCGCTCCAAGGATCGCCTGATCTGGGACGCGGCGAACCAGCACTTGACTCAGGGCAGCCCGCAGGCCCAAAAGCTGCTGGGCCGCGAGTATCGGGCTCCTTGGACGTTGACAGTTTAGTGTCTATTCAGAACTGATGAACGCGCCCTGCACGACGCGGTGGCATTAGGAGTCAGCATGCACTTGGCCTGGGCGGGAGCTTCCCCTCTCATTCTGCTGGCAGGACTCTCCGAGCAACTGATTCGTCTGCGGCTTCCCGACGTCGCGGTCATCGTAATTTACTTCCTATTCGTTCTGGGCATCGGGCTCTACCTTAAGCGTTACACATCACATGGAGAGGACTTCTTTCTTGCTGGTCGAAGTATGACGGCTTGGGTGGCAGGGATTAGTTTCGTCGCCGCTAACCTGGGTACGCTGGAATTGATGGGCTGGGCGGCCGCGACCTACGAATACGGCATCATCACCGCGCACTGGTACTGGATCGGCGCTATCCCCGCCATGGTTTTCCTGGGCCTTTTCATGATGCGGTTTTATTACGTTTCCAAAGTCCATTCTGTGCCTGGCTACTTGCAACTCCGTTACGGCCGGTCGACCAGCGTCTTGAGTGCCGTCAGTTTTGCTTTCATGACGATCCTGATGTCGGGCGTGAACATGTATTCGATGGCCGTGGTCATGAGAGTGGTTCTGGGGTGGAACATTCATTTCAGTATCTGGGTCGCGTCTTTGACCGTGGCATTTTACGTGTCCCTGGGTGGCTTGTTTTCCGCCATCTTCAACGAAGTCTTACAGTTCATGCTGATCTGGCTGGGAGGCTTGCCCGTCGCCATTCTGGGCTTGATTGAGGCGGGAGGCTGGTCGGGCCTGCTGGCTCGCATCCACCATAACTTCCCCCAGCGCGATTACGTTCACCTGTGGAGCACCACTGCCCACTTTGCGGATAACCCCATGGGCATCCATTGGGTCGCGCTGGTGTTCGGGCTGGGCGCGATTGGCTCGTTTGGTTACTGGACCACCGACTTCCTGGTTGTTCAAAGGGCTCTCTCCGCGCGGAATTTGACCGAAGCCCGGCTTGCGCCCATCATTGGCTCATTTTTCAAAATGTCTGTGCCCTTCATCGTAATCCTGCCCGGCCTGCTTTCGCTGGCCCTTTTGCCTTTTCCGCTTGTCGCGGAAAGCGCTGCTCAGGCCGGGCAGCACACCTATAACGAGGTCCTCCCGCTAATGCTGGTGCGCTACTGCGGCCCCGGACTGCTGGGGCTTGGGGTGATTGCGCTGATTGCCGGCTTCATGTCTGGAATGGCGGGAAACGTTAGCGCGTTCTCCACGGTCTGGACTTACGACATCTACCGTCAACTCATTCGCAAGGATGCTCCGGACGAACACTACGTAGCGATGGGTCGGTGGTGTTCAATCCTGGGGGTACTGGTCAGTATCGGCGCGGCCTACCTTGTGCCTTTCTCCAAAAGCGTCATGGACTACGTCCAAGCCCTCGCCAGCTTCTTCGTTCCGCAATTATTCGGAACGGTATTATTGGGCATGTTATGGCGAAGGACAACGCCCGCGGGAGGATTTTGGGGCCTTCTCTGCGGGACGGTTTCCTCCATCGCCATGTGGGCCTGGGTCCGGATTGATCCCAGCAAGGTGGCGGTGATCGCACTGTCTCCTCACGCCAAGGATATGTCGGAATCGATGTTTCGGCTTCTATGGTCGGGTCTCCTTTGCTTCATTGTGACTATCACGGTGAGTCTCTTCACCCGTCCCAAGCCCGTCGAAGAGCTCACCGGATTGGTGTACGGACGTACACCGCTACCGGACGAAGGCAGGGTGCCGGTTTACCGCCGACCAGTTTTCTGGGCGGGCGTTTCCTTGGCGATATTCCTGCTGTTACAATATCTCTTCTGGTGACACGCGCCTGTAGACCATTCCGACCACCACAGCCTCCGAGAAGAAGAACTGCATTGGGTTAGCGAGTACGCAGCAAGTTTGTAAATTCCTTGAGGGAGAGAAATGACATGATCAACTCGATCAACAGAAGACGTTTCATGCAAAGCACTGGTCTCGGCGTCGCAGCTTACGCTTTGAGTCGCAATCGGCTCGTCCTTGGCAACCCCTATGACCTGCCCATTGGATTACAACTGTATACGGTCCGCGACCACCTGGCGAAGGACCTTTCTGGAACGCTCGCGAAGGTAGCCGAGATTGGATACCGGGAGGTGGAGGTAGGTGACTTCAACTATTATGGAAAGAAGCCCGCTGAGCTCCGCGCCATCCTAAGTGGACACGGTCTTAAAGCCATAAGCACGCATTACACTGAACACCAACTCAAGTCTGACCTCCAGAAGCACCTTGCGGATGCCAAGGAGTGCGGGATGACTTACGTCGGACTGGCCAGCCTGGACGACAAGGATCGCAAGTCGCTCGACGCCATCAAGCGCGATGCCGAATGGTTCAACAAGTTGGGAGAGGCCATCGGCCGCGCCGGCTGCCACTTCCAGTATCACGGCCACAATTTCGACTACGCAACCCTGGAAGGCGGGGGGGTCATTTACGACGAGCTAATCCGACGCACAGACCCCAAGACCGTGAATTTCCAGCTCGACTGCTTCTGGTGCGTTCGCGCGGGCAAGGACCCAGTAGACTACTTCGACCGGTTCCCGGGCCGGTTTCCGCAACTCCACATCAAGGACTTGAAACCCGGCTATCCCCCAACCACGGGAGAGGACTTCCGTAAAGGGGCCTTCACCGAAGTCGGCCAGGGAGTCATCGACTGGAAGAAGATTTTCCAAGCCGCCCCGAAAGGCGGCCTTAAGCACTTCTACGTGGAGCAGGACGAGTGTGATCGCGACTCGCTCGAAAGCGCGAAGATCAGCTACACCTACCTGCACAACCTGACCGTCTGATGTGAATGGGGCGTAGTTCCCGCCCCAACGCTGTGAAAGCGGAAGCTATCGAATCATAGCGGCGGAGGTCTCCGCCGCTTGCTCCCCGGTCTTGGCATCGGGCGAAACAGCATCAGTCCCTCTTTGCGCCGCTCGTGGCGTATAGCCGATGCGGCAGCAATACCCCCCAGAAACACGAGGGTGGACTGATGGGCAGTTAGCACTCGCTTGATTCGCGGTTAGTTGCCTGATCCTTCCATTTTGCTTTGGCTTCACTCCATTTCTTGGGCTAGAATCAAAGAAGCGGCTCGCCTTCCCTTTGCCGACCGGAAAAGATTTCGATGACGCGGGAGGCACGGGACGGGAAGGTGTCGAAAGAATCCGTACAACTTGGGTTGGCTCTATGGAATTTTCCAACGCGGTGAGGGGAAGGAGGTCCGTCAGAAAATATCAGGAGCGGACCATTCCAGATTCCGAAGTTGAATTGTTGATCGATCTGGCCAGGCATGCCCCGTCCTCCATGAATGGCCAGCCGTGGCATTTTATAATTGTCAAGGACGACAAAGCCAAGGCAGCCCTCGCCGAGATTAAGAACAGGTTTTGCCCGCCAGAAAAGCAAGCATACCAGGCTGACTTCTTGCGGAAGGCGCCTCTGATCATTGTGGTTTGCGTGGAGAAAAGCCGATCGTTCGGACGAGAAATCGAAAACGGCATTCTGGCCGCATCAATCATCATGCTGGGGGCACAGAGCCGCGGATTAGGAAGTGTTTACATGAGCGCGTACATATCCGATGAGCCGAAGCTTTCCGAAGCGATTCGGACAGAACTAGGAATTCCAGAGGGATTTGCGCCTGTCTCGATTCTGCCCTTGGGCTACCCGGATGAAATTCCCAAGCCCCGGGAGTTACGTCCTTTGAAGGAGATCATCCACGTTGGGCGATTCTAATTCCCATTTCCTTGAATCGATCGATAAGAAATACTCGGCAGAGACGAGTATCGTCCTCCGATATCGGAATGCCTTCACGTTCGGGACGGAAGAAGAGGACTCGCGATTCAAAGGTTTGCTCAAGAGCACAAGTATTCGGGAAGGGTCGCGGATATTTTTTCTGCTGAGGTACAAGGGCGTAGAAATCTTCGCCCTGGACGAGACCTCATTGATGCACACGAAGACGCTCAAATCCATTGATGGGTGCGTGACGACCGCCCGGTGCAAATGGGTGGGATATGACCGCGTTGTCCTGGAAACGGGCGGGAATACGGGGTCGGCCCTAACCGCGTACGGCACGCGTTCCGGACTCGAAACGTTTTGTTTCATTCCTCGAGAGAATCTCTATCTGTTGAATAGCAAATTCTTTGCCTCCCCAAAGGCACATTTGATTTCGGTCGAGGATCCGGGGTTGGTAAAAAAAAGCGCGCAATTATTTGGGAAGCTTTACGGATTGAGGCACATTCCTGAAACCCCTTGGCGCTATGAGGCATCGAGATTCAGGGGACTTCGCATCCTGGAATACATGCTCCTGGAAAGCAAGAGTTTCGATTGGATCACTCAGACGATCAGCGCCGCGTTCGGCCCCATCGGGATTTACTGGTCTTTATGGCACCTGGGAAGAAACATCGGCAGGGTACCACGATTCTTGGGCATACAGCAGGAGGCGAATTGCCCAATGTATCGAGCCTGGAAGGCAGGGCGGCGGAACTTGCGCCCCCTCAAGATCGACTCAACCTCCGGACTCTTGATACCCGTTATGTACGATGTGAAGCCATACACTTACGGAACCTACCGGGACCTTCGCGGAGTCCTCGAAGAGACGAAAGGGGCTCTGTGCACGATCAACCGCTCCGAGTTTACCAGTTTCCTGGACCGTGACTTTGACGGAACGGGGATCCGGGGATTGCTCAAAGAACATGGCATTGAGATCGGTGAAGTGAAAGAGAAGACAGGGCTGATGGCCTTGGCCGGGACTTTGAAAGAAATCGACGCCGGTACCATTCGAAAGGGCAGCCGGGTCCTGTGGTGCCTTACCAGTGGTGTCAGCCAGGCGGACGGTCGGGCAACGGCCGAGTTCAGCATTTCAAGCCTACAGAGCATGCTCAAAGATTACGGAAAACAGATTTCTTTGCCGGCGCGACATGATTGACCATCCTAAGAAGATCAGGATCAGGGATTCGACACTGAGAGAAGGCTTGGATACGCCGCGAGTATCCTTTTCTCCGGAACAAAAACTAAGAATCGCGACCTTACTGGATGAGGCGGATGTCGGGGAAATCGAGATTGTCGCGCCGAGCAGGGTCTTACAGGACCTGGAATTTGCCCGGAGAGTCAGGGACGAAATCCCGCGCTTAATAACCTCGGGCTTGATCTATTCCTACAACCCACGCTCGCGTGAGGAGATAAAAGAGGCAAGTGGGTCGCTGCATCGATTCGATATCTTGATGCCCGTTTCGGAAAGGAGGGAACCCTTCAACCGATCAACCAAGGTAGCCCTCCTCGCGGAAGTTCTGGCTTTTTCGCTTTCTCACCATCCCGAAGTCGGGGTCGGCTTTCCTCATTCCACGCAGACGGACCTGCAATTCCTGTTGGAGATTTCTCATCGAGCGGTAAAGGAAGGTGCAACGCGGTTGACGATTTACGATACAAATGGGAGCGCGGATCCTTTTTCGGTCCATGCATTGGTCACCCGATTGCGAAGCGAGTTCGAGGTGCCCGTTTACTTTCATGGGCATAATGATCTAGGGCTCGCGACGGTGAACGCTTTGGCCGCTGTTCGCGGCGGCGCCCACGGCTTGGACGTAACCGTGAACGGGCTCGGGGATCGAGCCGGCAATGCCTCCTTGGAGCAAGTTGTGCTCGCCTTGCATCTCGGAGGATTTCAAACCGGAGTCACATTGAGGAATCTGAAAAAGATGTCTGAGGTGGTCGAGAAAGAAAGCGGCGTGCCAATGTCGAAACTTGCGCCGGTCGTTGGAGAGTTCATTTTGCATCACAAGTCTCCCAGCCATTTAAAGGATCCGGACCTTTTTGAGGCATTCGACCCAAAGATCGTCGGAATGGAGAGAACGCTCGATCAGCCATGAAGTTCTTTCTGTTCCCAGCCTGTTGAGACGACAGAGAGATACCATGTCCGGTGGGCGGAACGGAAAGATTAGTAAAGGCCATCCCCATGGCTCCCGCTGAGGAGCACCAAGTCTCAAGAGCCTGATAATGATTTGCCGCGAGAGGCTAATCGAACTACACTCGCTTCACCTATGAGCGACGTCACTCCGTCGAAGGCAGACTCTCCCTCCCGGCCCCCGGAACCTGTTGACCGCTGCTCGTCTGGACCCTCCCATAGTTTTGTTCCGTTTCACGAGAATGAGACCGAGCAATCCATTCCTGAACGCTTCGAGCTGCAAGTCACTCGGCACCCTGACCGCATTGCCGTCAAGGGGCGGAGACTTTCACTCACTTACGACGCCCTCAATCGGTGGGCCAATCGAGTGGCCCGTGCCATCCTTGCCCTGCGCGCTGAGGGAGAGGAAAAGACTTTGGGGCTTCTTCTTGAGAAGGACGCTCCGATGATCGCAGGCCTCATCGGGGCTTTGAAAGCAGGCCAGATTTATGTCCCGCTGGACCCCGCGCACCCCGGTGCGAGGGCGTCCAAAATGCTGGAGGATGCGGGAGCGAAGCTCATCGTTACTGACAATGCAAATTACAGTGCCGCCCGCGCGTTGGAACACGACTCAGGAAGATTATTGAATATTGACCGATTGGATCCAAACCTGTCCGACCAAAACGTCGGCCTTTCGCTCCTACCGGACACACTGGCTTACATCATCTACACTTCCGGGTCGACCGGAGAACCCAAAGGGGTTGTCCAAAACCACCGCAACGTGCTTCACAATATTAAGAGGCACACGAACGGCCTGCATATTTCGAGTGATGACCGACTGACGTGGTTGGCGTCCGTTAGTACTGGCCAGGCGGTGACCGACATTTACTGCGCCTTACTGAACGGCGCCACCCTCTGTCCCTTCAACGTCAAAGAAGATGGGCTGTTTCGCTTGGCGGATTGGCTCAAGCAGGAAGAAATCTCCATCTACCACTCGAGCGCGTCTATTTTCCGCCATCTCCTTGACGCTATGGAAAGCAACGAGGAGTTTCCAAGCCTTCGAGTAACCAAACTGGGGAGCGAACAAGTCTTCAAGAAGGATGTGGAACTGTGGAAGAAACGTTTCTCACCTAACTGTATTCTTGTGAACGCCTTATCCTCGACCGAAGGAGGAATTCTGCGGCAAATTTTCATTGACAAGGAAACGATTGTCCGCCGAAGCGTGGTTCCGGTAGGATTCCCGGTCGATGACATGGAGGTTTTTTTGGTCGACGATGCCGGCCGGAGGGTCGGGTTTGACTCCCCTGGCGAGATCGCCATTAAGAGTCGCTACTCAGCTCCCGGCTACTGGCAGAGACCCGAGCTTACGCGGGCGGCGTTCCTACCCGATCCTGATGGAGGAGACGCGCGGATCTACCTCACAGGAGATCTGGGCCGGATGTCGCCAAGTGGATGCCTCGAACACCTTGGCCGAAAAGACCTCCAGGCAAAAATCAGCGGGTTCAGCGTGGAAGTTGCCGAGGTGGAGGCTGCCCTGCTCGATTGTTGTCGGCTCAAGCAGGCCGCCGTCGTGGCCAGAGAAGCCAGGCCCGGCGTCACGCGACTGAAGGCCTACGTCATACCGGAAGGGGACTCCGCTCCCACAGTTGAGTCGATTCGGACCTCGATGAAGGGGAGGCTCCCCGACCATATGATTCCATCCGAGTTCGTTGTGGTGGAGGAGCTTCCTCTGACACCGAGTGGGAAGGTGGACCGCCAGTTACTCGCTTCGACCACTTCCCTCCAATCGAAGGCGGAGCCCTCCTACGTGGGACCTTTTTCCACCCTGGAATGGCAGATCGCAGAGATCTGGGAAGAGCTCCTCGAGGTGAGCGCCATCGGGATCCGGCACGATTTCTTCGAGCTGGGGGGCGATTCACTCCTAGCGGTCCAAATGATCGACCGAATAGAAGAATCCCTGGGCACACGGCTTCCACTTGACGCACTCTATTCTGGGGCGACGGTGGAGAACCTGGCCCAGGCGCTATTGGACACTAACCGCGAGGAGTTTCGATCGCCGCTCGTGGCGGTGCAGCGGGGAGGCTCCCGTCGACCCTTTTTCTTCTTGCATGGTGATTACAACGGGGGAGGTTTTTATTGCCTAAAATTGGCCCGCCACCTGGGAGAGGAACAGCCTTTTTACGCAATCCTACCCCACGGCCTGGATGGAGGGCCTATTCCCAGAAGCATTGAGGCGATGGCTGCCGATCGCGTACGAGTCCTGCTCGATTATCAGCCCGCCGGGCCCTATGTACTGGGCGGCTACTGCAATGGAGGGCTCGTCGCCTTCGAGATGGCACGACAAATGTTGGAAAAAGGGCTGAAAGTGGACCTGCTGTTCATCATCGATGCGTCGGCCGTCAACGTGCACTACCGCTGGCTTTGGAATCTGATCGCGTTTCTCGGTTCCGGCCTGCGACTGAACCATGGCACACTGACCGATTGGTTCAGTCTTACGCGGCGCATGATGATTAGTTGGCAAGAATTATCTCGAGAAGGAAAGCGAGCCCCGGTACTCTTCGTCATCGAGAAAATGAGGAAGATCCTTGAGAAGCTTTCTATGCCTGCCAATAGCCGCCCTCGCGTTGACGCCTCCATATTCCGCAGCCTGAATCGGGAGGAAAGGAATCGCGCCTACAAACGCGTTCTTGGAGGCCACATTCCTGGATCTTATCCCGGGCGCGTGGTCTTCTTGCGCACCGATTCCATGAAGTCACGAGCACCCGATGACCCAACCCTCGGCTGGCGCTATGTGGCCTCGCAACTGGAGGTTCGACCGATTCCTGGCGGCCACCATACCTGCCTTACGGAGCACGTAGAATCTCTCGCCGAGTGCCTGGCGAGATACCTTTGCGACTCATCCTGAGAGTCCCAGAGCCACTTATCCATGAGATCGTTGCGGGCTTCAGCACGGAGAACACGGAGGGGAAGACCGGGGGGAACAGTTCGCGGGCACTCCGTGTTAAAATCTCTTTCCACAAAGACCGAGCGGGAGCGGCTGAACAATATTACGGAGTCGGATGTCACGGCTTTCAAAGAACATTCTTTATAACCTGTTGGGCCAGGGGCTGCTTATCATCCTCGGGTTCGTCGCCGTGAAGTTTATTTTCAAGCAGTTGGGTCAGGATGCCCTCGGGATAATCTATTTCACCTTCACACTCAACGCCCTCCTCACTGCGCTCTTGACTCTGGGAATAAATTCAACCACCGTCCGGGAAGTCGCAGCCTTTCACGAAGAAGATCCAACTTATATAAAGCACCTGCTTCAAACCGCCTCATTCTTCTATTGGGGCCTCTGCGTCCTGGCTGCAGTGGCGCTTTACGCGTCTGCCCCCTGGCTCGTCACCAAATGGGTCCACCTGGCTACTCTCAGTCCTTCGACTGCCACGCTGGTTCTGCGTGTGCTCGGAATGGCATCGCTCCTGGCGCTGCCCCGCTCTTTCTGTGCCAGCATTCTCCGGGGTATTCAGCGCATGGAATTCACCAATCTCATCGATGTGGGAGCCAGTGCCTTACAGCAATTCGGCGCCATCATTGTCCTCCTCCGGGGTGGGGGCTTGATTCAGGTTACCCTCTGGATGGCCGGTTGCTATCTGTTAGGCCTTGTCATTTACGTGATGGTGTGCGCTCATTTTTTCGGCGGCAAGGCATTTATCCCCAGGATTTCGACTTCGGTGATCGACCGGAATGCCGGATATACGTTCAGGTTGGCTGGGATCACAGTCCTTTCTGCTATTCACATGCAATCCGACAAAGCAATAGCGAGTAAGCTTCTATCGCTCGGCGTTTTTGGATACTACGGCATGGCTTACAACGCAGTGTCGCGGGGGATGCTCGTGACCGCCTCGGTTTCTCAGGCGGTATTCCCTTCTTTTTCTGCTTTGTACAAGCAGGGCGACCGTGATGGGCTCAGGCGACAGTATAAGAAGTTACAGGATCTTCTATGCTATGGGATCATACCCATGTACGCTGCCATTCCGTTTGCCGCTCGTCCTCTCTTCACTCTCGTACTGAATGCGCAAGCGGCGCGAATGCTCCTTTGGCCGGTCACATTCTTGTGTGTTGGTTTTTGCATGAGTGGAACAATAAGTATCCCCTATGTCTTTTCCCTGGCGGTGGGTAAGCCTGAAATCGCGGCCCGTTCAAACTACTATGCACTGTTCGCGGTCTTGCCCGTGACCCTTTTGCTCGTGTACCGATTCGGGATTGCCGGGGCTGGATTCTCCTGGATCTTCTACCAGCTTTTCGCCTATGCCTATATGATGCCGCGCACATGCTCTGAATGCCTGGATATGCCTGTCTGGAAATGGTACTTCCATGTATTCAAGGTCTTTGGACTGGCAGGCTTGACCTACGGTGGGGCCTGGGCTATTGTTATGTTAGTTGGGTCTTTTTCGATTCTGTCGTTAGCCTTGGGCTACGCCTTTGCTTCCGTCGCGTTTGTGGCGGCAGCTTACCGATTGATAGGTGGTGAGTTACGCGAGACACTACGGCGGCTCACTTTCCTGAAGCCGGCGCCCGGGAGCGTAGTGCCCTGATATTAGATCTAGGGCCAAGGCTTGCCCCGGCCCAGGCCGCCCCGCCGTGGCGGCAGGCGGCCCTACATTCGAATCGGCCCACTACTCGAGCCAGCACCTCCCCGATCATTTAGCCGGCAGCGGCGCTTCTTTGCCTTAGCACTGGAGGTCGGTGTAATGCCCAGGGTTTCCATCGTAATCCCAACCCGCAACCGCGCTCATCTCTTGAAGGTCGCGCTGCAAAGTGCCTTGAACCAAACCTGGCAGGATCTTGAGATTCTGGTGAGCGACAATTACTGCGGGAATGAAGAAACCAGAAAGGTCTACGAATCATTTCAGGACTCGAGACTTCGGTATGTGAGAAGCGATCGTCTGCTGGCCATGCCCGACAGTTGGGAATTCGCGCTTTCCCACGCAAAAGCAGAGTACGTGACATTCTTGACCGACGATTGCTATTTCCTTCCTTTTGCCATTGAACGGGCGGTGGCGGCCGTTGAGCAATACAAGGTGGACCTTGTGGCCTGGAATACCTGTGTGTATTTCTCACCCGATTGGCTGCAGCCCTTTCGACGAAACGTTCTTTATGTTGCAAACCCCCCTTACAAAACGCTGCTTCTCTCCAGCCAGGATATGCTGCGGGGGCTTTTCGATTTGCATAAACGCTTGCGCCCTTATATGCCGAAGTTCTTGAATTCAATGTGCCATCAGAGATTAGTTGCAAAAGTGCTCCAGATACAAAGGCGAATGTTTATGCCTCCCTGTCCCGATTACAGCGCCGCGGCCAGTCTTCTTGTGAATACTGATAAGTATGCGTTCGTGGGTTGGCCTCTGGGGATTGATGGAGCAACCCCACGGTCGATTGGGCGGGTGGCGGCGTTCAACAACGGTGAGGCCTTCAAGGAGTTCCTGGCAGAGTTCGAAGAGACAGCAAGCTTCCGGCAGTCGACTGACTTGGATCTTGCGACCGTATCAGTCTTTACGGCTCAGACCCTTGAGAACGTAAGAAGGAGCTTCTACTCTGAGCGTATCCCCTATCACGTCAACAGACGGAACATGCTCTGCCAGAGCATTGAAAGTGTCGCCACTTACGAGCGGAACGGAGCCAACGTGGCGGAGTCGTGGCGCACCCTGGATGAGTACATCGCACGTCAACCTGAAGATATTAGACGTGCCGCAGTTGTCCAGAAAAGGCGCTCCAAGGTCCGTTCCACACTGCTAAGCCCAATTGCACGGATGATTCACTGCCTTGGAGGGGTGGAGTATTTGGAGCGCTTAAGAGGTCAACATGTTTTCCCTGGAGCCCGTCACCATTTTCAAAATATGGGGCAATGCGGAGAAGTCGCTCCACAACTTATTGCAAGCGTCGCCGGCCCGGAGGCAAACGAGGCAAGAAATACGACCCGGGAGGGGCAAAGCGCGGAAGAGCAGAGAAAACCAGGAAGGACCTGAAATCCGGCCAAGACCGAAAGACTAAGTAATCATATTTCCGGGACGGCACACTAGGTTGGCGTGAACACATCGACCCACCGCGCTAGAGCGCAAGCCAAAATCCGGATTCTGGCCTGGCCGGCAAGCAATCCTAACGAAGGAAACCCATACCCCCGGCTGCTTTACGACGCGGTGGAGGAGTTTGGCCCCCAGGTTGACCCATTCTTGGTTCGACGCTTGTTCACTAAGAAGTACGCGGTTTGGCACATGCACTGGCCCGAGCACTTCTTGAATATGGAAGCTTGGTTTACTGCGGTCCTTATAATGGGCGCGAAATTCCTCCTGATGAGTTGGGCCCGAAGGAGAGGAATGAGGATTGTTTGGACAGTACACAATCTTGGCGCCCATGAGCACCGGCACCCGCGACTCGAAGCCCTCTTCTGGCGTGGGTTCACTAACCGATTGGATGGATTTCTTGCTCTCAGCAATGGCGGCTTGCTAGCCCGCATTTCTCATTAAAGAATTGAAAAAGGCTGTCTCTTCTGGCATAAGCATTTTGTTGAGAAAAACTTGCGCCAGAAAAAGGAGACAGCCTTATGACTACAGAGTGTAACGGAAAACTCT
>Ga0326728_10004735_pt1 | contig 39682 bp, 30 predicted proteins | sample MB3enrmetagenome_FD_207602 | JGI IMG/M metagenome (GOLD analysis project Ga0326728, IMG submission 207602) | Lab enriched peat soil microbial communities from McLean, Ithaca, NY, United States - MB31MN | ecosystem: Environmental > Terrestrial > Soil > Wetlands > Peat | place: USA: New York... | reverse complement strand
AGCGGCGACCTTAACTCGAGGGTCGGTGTTCTTTTGAGAGAAGACCAAGGCAACGCTCACCGCTTGATTGGCTTGCTGAACCGAATGGTCGCCAATCTCGAGGCCGACTTCCATGAAATCTTCGCGCCGACAGAATGGCCAGTCCGTCACTTTAATGAGAGATGCGAACGAATTGGGCGTCGTTAGACGTGCTGCCTTTGAAGAGCCTGAGGAAAGCAGCACAGTAGATATGCCGTGCGGACGGAGTCGGCTTCTGGCCCCTCGCGTCAATAGCCAACCGGCCGCTTTCAATGCGTTGCTGTTCGCTGTGGGCGGTAGCGCCGCCAGCGTCATTTCGTAAGCCCGCGCCGTGGTTAATGCCGGCATGGTAAAGGGCGCCGGATTTTTTTTCTCCCCGCCGCAAAAATCGCGATTTTTGCGCGTTTTCGCCCCTAAAAGTACGATTCAAAAAGTCCGTTAAATATATTTTCAGCCCGGAATTAACCATAAGGCGGCGCAGGCCCTTTGCCGCGCGCGCCACTTCCGCGTGAATTTATATAGCGTAATCAATATCTTGGCCCGATTAAAACATTAGCAAGGCGCTTTCCCCTCCGGTTGCGGCTTAAGGACTCTGCGTTTGGCCGGGCAGAGAAGCACGATCTTGAACGGCACTTGCAAGGAGCGTAGCGTCGCGATGACAGCCGGGAAAGCACTCAACCGGATACGGAACGGCCTATGACCGACGCACTCATTCACGCTCAAAATCTGATCCGCTGCCGCAGCGTTACCCCTTTGGAAGGCGGCGCGCTGAGCTACTTGGAGCGCGAGCTCAAGGCCTCGGGCTTCACCTGTCACCGGCTGCCCTTTAGCGAGGCCGGCACGCCCGACGTCGACAATCTCTATGCCCGCATCGGCGAGGGCTCGCCTCACATCTGCTTTGCGGGCCACACCGACGTGGTGCCGCCCGGCGACGAAACCGCGTGGCGGCATCCCCCTTTCGCGGCCGAAATAGATGGCGGCGTCCTTTATGGGAGGGGCGCGGCCGACATGAAGGGCGGCATCGCCGCGGCGCTGGCGGCCGTTCAGCAATTTTTGCGCGAGAGGGCTAGCCCGCTTGAGGGCTCGATCAGCTTCTTGATCACGGCCGACGAAGAAGGCCCCGCCATCAACGGCACCAAGAAGGCCGTGGATTGGCTCGCTGCGAGGGGCGAGCGGCCCGATGCTTGCGTTCTTGGCGAATGCACGTCGGAGGAAACGGCCGGCGACACGATCAAGATTGGCCGCCGCGGCTCGCTCTCCTGCCAGCTCACGGTGCGAGGCGTGCAGGGCCACGCGGCTTACCCCCACAAGGCGAGAAATCCTTTGCCCGCGCTCATCGATGCGCTGGGTCTTTTGAAGATGAAGCCGCTCGATGCCGGCAGCGCGCATTTTCAGCCCTCGAACTTGCAGATCACGAGCATCGACACCGGCAATCCGGCCACCAATATCATTCCAGCCAAAGCCACGGCCCGGTTCAATATCCGCTTCAACGACCGGCACACCGGCGATAGCCTCAAGGCCTGGGTCGAAGCCCAGGTGAGCGCGGCGCTGCAGGGTACGGGCATCGATTACACGCTCGGCTATGAGCCGGTTTCCGATAGCTTCGTAACGGTGCCCGGAGGCTTCGTACAAAGGCTGAGCGCGGCCATCCAGGCCGAAACGCACCGCGAGCCCTTCCTTTCCACCGCCGGCGGAACCTCGGACGCGCGTTTCATCAAAAATCTCTGCCCGGTGGCCGAACTCGGCCTGCTCAACGCCACAGCGCATAAGGTCGACGAGTGCGTTCCGCTTGCCGATCTCGAAACGCTCACGCGCATTTATGCGCGCTTCCTTCAGCTCACTTTTGCGTGATTAGGGCGAGTCCGGCGCAGTAAGTGGCGGAACCGCTTTTCGTAAAACCATAGGTGAACGTAGCGTTCATTTCGCGTTCATGCGCGAGGGGGCATTCTCCACCTTGTCCGATCCCTGTAGGTAAACCCATCACGAACCTTTCCTCGGCCAAATTCTGGGAGGTATGAAATTCAGGGGTTTCATACCTCCTTTATTTTTTTCCCCGTATTTTTCTCGCCGCCCGGTCCCTCGCCGCGCTTGTCAGCCTCCCGGAGCTTGCTTAGCTACACGGTCTATCTGACCGAACGACGCAAAGGAGTGAACCGTGGCATTTCAATTTCCCGACCTTCCTTACGCCTACGAAGCCTTGGCTCCCTACATGTCTGCCGAGACGCTGCAATATCACCACGACAAGCACCATTTCACCTATTTCGAGAACCTCACCAAGCTGCTGCCGGGCTCAGGGCTAGAGGCCAAAAGCCTCGAAGACGTCATCAAGCAAAGCTTCGGCAAGAACACGCCGCTGTTCAATAATGCCGGCCAGCATTACAACCACTCGGAATTCTGGAAGTGGATGAAAAAGGACGGCGGCGGCAGGAAGCTTCCGGGCGCCGTGCAGGCGAAGATCGATAGCGATCTTGGCGGCTACGACAAGTTCCGCGAGGGGTTCATCGAGGCGGCCAAGGCGCAGTTCGGCTCGGGCTGGGCTTGGCTTGCGGTGAAGAATGGCAAGCTCGAAATCATGAAAACGCCGAACGCCGAGAACCCGCTCGTGCACGGCGCCACGCCGATCCTCACGGTCGACGTGTGGGAGCATGCCTATTACATCGACTACCGCAATGCGCGGCCGAAATTCCTCGAGGCCTTCGTCGATCACCTCATCAATTGGGAGTATGTCGAGGAGAAGCTGCACAAGGCCGCGTAACGCCACACGCGATGGGCTGGGCGTTGCCCAGCCCCAAATTACTTCGAGCTTAGGGGGCTTGAGGGCCTGCCTTATCGCTTTTCAAGTGGATACGGACGCGGCCGGGCTCGACAATCCATAGCGAACCTCGAACATCTTGCTCTTCCGCCACTGTCAGGAAATCTCTCAAACGATCCAGCAAGCGCTGCGGGCTGGCCCGGGGGCCGAGGTCCAATATGACGATGCCGGCGCTTTCTTCTGGCGGAAATCGAAGCACCTCGCCGAAATCCCGATCAAGGGTTACGAGAATACGGCCCTCCGCGGCGCAAACCTCGAAGATTTTCTCATCGGAAGAGCCCGAAAGCCCCTGATCGCGAACCGTCGAGACGTCGTGTCCCCGCTCGGCCAGGAGCTCGGTGCCACGCGAGCCGATGTTCTCGTCGAGTTTGATCTTCACGCCGCAGGCTTCACGCTGACAGGAACGATCCGCTCGCGGGCGATCTCGGCGGCGTAAGCGATGCAGGCGCGGATGTCCTCCGGCTGGAGCTGCGGATAGTCTGCCAAAATTTCGGTTTCGCTAACGCCCTCCGCCAAAAAGTCCAGGATCAGCGAAACCCAAATGCGCGTGCCTTTGATGCACGGCTTCCCGCCGCACACTTTGGGATCTATCGAGATGCGATTGATGAGGGTGTTCATAAAGTAAGAATATCGCGATATGCCGCCTTTGTCATTGCTTCGCGCTGAGCGGTAATATAATTTGCGCAGTCCTGCCCTCACAAGGCTAATGTCTGAAAAGGGTCTGCATTCTGGCTCAGTGACTGCCAATCGAAGTCGTAACGATCCGCTGTGGGCCACGTGGTTGGAAACTTGACGAGAAAGTAATCACCAATTGCGTTATTATAACCAGCTGGCGGGCCTCCCCACACAATCGCTCCTCCGGATTTTGAAAAGTCTTCCGTATGGAATTGTGCGGAGAGAATCACAACTAGCCCGCATATTGCCTCAAGAAGATTTCCAAAACTCGCTCGGGAGAATTTATCGTGCCGATCATGCTTGGCGTCGTTATAGGCTTGATACCAGTCGAGCCCGCCACCTGTGGCCCACGGAGCAAACGGCGTGCGAGAACTTGCTGCCCCGTGCCAAACCGGAAACTTAACCTCATATGCGGATAGAAGATGGGTCGCCTCAAGTTTTTTGTAATCTTTCATATTCCAGTCACCACTTCTGGAATACCCATTCTCGCGAAGTATTGCCTTGAAGTTGGCCTCGATCTCAATGCAGGTTCTCATATGTAATTCATGAATACGATATGAATAGCAGCTGAGATTCGTGTCGGACGGTTCTATGTAGTCAAAAAGCTCGAAAAGGTCTTTCTGAATGAGCGTGAATGCTCGAACGTAATGTTCTGGGTCCAGAGCAAACTTCGGATGCGAAATGTACTGTCCGTTGCTATAGGTGCCATCAACAAATTGCCGACAGGTTCTTCGAAAAGGGCCTATTTGCGGCATGTCCCAAACCTCACCGAAGTTCGTCTTAATGGTACAGCTCCAAGCAGCGCGAATTCGTGCCCGCTAGGATAGGCTGCTAACTCGCCTCCCGGAACCGCTCCGCCGCCTGCAAATCCACGCTCACGAGCTGGCTCACGCCCTTCTCCTGCATGGTGACGCCGAACAGCCGGTTCATGCGGCTCATGGTCATCGGGTGGTGGGTGATGACGAGGAAGCGCGTGTCGGTGGTGCGCGCCATCTCCTCCATCATGGCGCAGAAGCGGTCCACGTTCGAATCGTCGAGCGGCGCGTCCACCTCGTCGAGCACGCAGATCGGCGAGGGGTTCGTGAGGAACACCGCGAAGATCAGCGCGAGCGCCGTCAGCGCCTTCTCGCCGCCCGAGAGCAGCGTCAGCACTTGCGGTTTCTTGCCGGGCGGGCGGCAGAGAATTTCGAGGCCGCTTTCGAGCGGGTCGTCGCTTTCGATGAGCTGCAGCTCCGCCTCTCCGCCCGCGAATAGGATCTTGAACAGCCGCTCGAAATGCGCGCGCACCGTGTCGAAAGCTTCGAGCAGGCGCTTGCGGCCCTCCTTGTTCAAATTCGCGATGCCGGTGCGTAGCTTCGCGATGGCGTCGGTGAGGTCGGCGCGCTCCTTCTCCATGCCGTCGAACTCGCCGCCGAGCTGGGCCGCCTCTTCCTCGGCGCGCAGGTTCACGCCGCCGAGCCGCTCGCGCTCGGCTTTCAGCTTCACGATATTCTGCTCCACATCGTGCGCGGCGGGCAGGTTGCTCGCGTCTTCGATGCCGGACGATTTCAGCACGTCCTCCGGCTGGCATTCGAAATTGTCGCGGATGAGATGCGCATATTCGGCGCGGCGCTCGCGGGCGGCTTCAAGCCGGGCCTCGACGCGCGCGCGGGTCTCGCGCGCCGCCGACAGGCCGTGCTGCGCCTCGCGCAAAACCTTGTCGGCCTCCCGCAAAGCGTTCGTGGCCTCGGCGAGCTTGTCGGCGGCCGCTTTGCGCGCGCCTTCGGCCTGGCTGACCTCGTTCAGGATCTTGTTGCGCCGGTCCGCGATCTTGCCGGGCAGATCGGCGAGCGAGGCCAGCTCGGCCTTGATGCCGGACAGGCGCTCGTCCAGGCTTGCCATCTGCGCGTTGGCGCTTTTGGTGCGCTGCAGCCAGCGCAGGCGCTCCTCGCCGATCGATTTCAAACGGAACTGGCGGCCGCGAATGTCGCGCTCGATCCCGTCGAGGGCCGCTTTCGCCTCGGTGTAGAGATTGCGCTTGGCTTGGGCTTGATCGCGAAGTTTGCCAAGCTCGGCTTCGGCCTGATCGACGGGGCGGGCCGTTTCAAGCGCATCTTGCGCCGTCTCGCGCGCGGCCTCGGCCTCCTCGCGGCCGTATGCGGCGCGCTCGCGCGCCTCCTCCAGGCTTTGCAGCTTGTTCGATTGCTCCAGCGCCGCGCGCTCGGCTTGGCTGAAGGACGCGCGCTTCTGCCCGAGCGCCGCTTGCGCCGCGCGAGCGGCATCGCGGAGCCGCTTTTCGTTGGCCAGCGCCTCCGTTGCCGCAGTCTGCGCGGCTTGGCGTTCCGCATCCGCCCGGTCCGCTGCTGCTGCAAGATTTTCGAGCTGCGCTTCGAGTCCGTTGAGCCGGTTGCGCTCGGCGAGCCGGCGGGCAGCAGCGCTCGGCGCGTTAGCTGCGGCGACGAAGCCGTCCCAGCGCCAGAGGTCGCCGTCCTTGGTGACAAGGCGCTGGCCGGGGCTAAGCCGTTCCTTCAGCCGGTCGCCATCGGCCTTCGAGGCCACGACGCCGATCTGCGCCAGCCGGCGCGAAAGCTCAAGCGGGCCGCGCACAAAAGAGGAGAGCCGCTCTGCGCCCTGCGGCAGGGCGGGGTCGCCCGCGCTATCGCTAACGAGGGACCAGCGGGTGGGCGCGGCTTGATCGGCGGTCACGTCGAGATCGTCGCCAAGCGCTGCGCCGAGCGCGATTTCGTAGCCGGGCGTCACCGAGATCTGGTCGACGATGGGCTTGTACCGGCCGGCCTCGGCGGGCTTCAGCAGCTTGATAAGGGTCGCGACCTCGGTCTCCAGGCTCTTCGCCTTCAGCCGCGCGGCTCCTGCCGCCTCGCGCGTGTCCTTCTCCTTGATGCGCGATTGCGCGACCGTGTCTTCCGCCGCGATGATGTCGCCTTCGATGGCTTCGAGCTGGGCTTCGAGGCGGGCGACATCCTCGCGCAGCGCCTCCACGGGCGAAGAGGCTGCATTTTTGGCGCGAAGCTCGGCGATCTGGCGCGCGATATCGGCCTCCTGCGCGGCGAAGCGGCTTGCGCGCGCGTTATGCTCGCCGATTTGCGTTTCGAGCTGGCGGCGCTCGGCGCGAAGCTCGGCCGCTTTGGCGGTTAGCGCGGAGAGCGCCGCCTCGGCCTCGTTCAGCACCCCAAGCGCAGCCTCGGCGCGGGCAGCGGCCTCGACGCGCGCTTCGGAGCCGTCGCCCTGCGCTTTGATGGCCTCCTCCTCGCGGTCGAACCGCGCCAAAAGCTCGCGCGCCTCGGCGATGGCCTGATCCTCGCGCTCGGCGTCCTTCTGGATCTGCTCGTGACGCGCCTTCAGCTCCGCCTCGCGCTCCTTGGCGCGCGCTTCCTCGCGGTCGAGCGTGTCGCGCTCCACTTGAATGCGATGCAGAACCGCTGCGCGGGTTGCCTCCTCATCGCGAAGCGGCTGGAGCGCATCGGCATATTCGGACTGCACGCGCAAAGCGGCTGCCTCGGCTTGCGTGAGCTGGCCAACCGCGCGCAAGGCGTCGACGAGCTGCGCCTCTTCGGTCTGCACCGCAGCGTTGGCGGAAGAGTAATGCTGATAATGCTGGATGGCTTCGAGCTTGCGAAGCTCCGCCGTCAGCTCCTTATATTTTTGCGCCTGCCGGGCTTGGCGGCGCAAATTCGCAAGCTGATTGCCAATCTGGCCGATTACGTCTTTCAAGCGTTCGAGATTGGCTTCGGCGGCTTTCAGGCGCAATTCGGCCTCGTGCCGGCGGCTGTAAAGCCCCGCGATGCCGGCGGCGTCCTCAAGGATGCGGCGGCGCTCTTGCGGCTTGGCGTTGATGAGCTGGCCGATCTGGCCTTGCTGCACCAGCGCCTGGCTCCGCGCGCCGGTGGCGGCGTCGGCGAAAAGGATCTGAACGTCCTTCGCGCGTGCGTCTTTCCCGTTCACCTTGTAAACGGAGCCCGCCTCGCGCTGAATGCGCCGCGAAATCTCCAGCACATCGGCGTCGTTGAAGGCGGCGGGCGCCATGCGCTTCGAATTGTCGATGGCGACCATCACTTCGGCCATGTTGCGCGCCGGCCGCTTATCCGTGCCCGCGAAGATCACGTCGTCCATGGCGGAGGCGCGCATGCTCTTGTAGGACGTTTCGCCCATGACCCAGCGGAGCGCTTCCAAGAGGTTGGACTTCCCGCAGCCGTTCGGGCCGACGACGCCGGTCAGCCCCGGTCCGATCAGAAGTTCGGTTGGCTCGACGAAGGATTTAAAACCGAGAAGCCTTAGCCGCGTTATTTGCAAGATGCGCCTCGCCCTATTCGACCTGCTGGTGGCAGGCTAAGTGAGTCGCGCGCCAGAGCCGAGCATCCCCTTGTCATCATGCACAGATGAAAGGTGCGAAATCCAGGGTTGAACCGGCCAAGCGCTTGCTTTGGGGCGGCGCCACAAACCCGCGCAGAATGTATTGCCGCCCATCTGCGGTTGCAGTTACCGGGACTGGTTGGGCCACGCCAATCTTGCGTCCGGTTTGCGCCCAGCGGATAAAAGAACGGCACTATATGTGCCGTTCTCAAGCGGGCTGCCTAAGCCGGCATTATGCCTTGGGCTTTTGAGCTTGCGACTGTGCTGCGGGCGGCGGCGCGGCAGGTGCCTGGGTTGCCACAAGCGCTGCGTCGATCGTTCCTTGCATCTCCTCGAAGGAGACGGCACCAGCGACCTTCTTCGCATTGACGAAGAAGGTCGGGCTGTAGGTCACGCCGAATCCTTTGCTCCGCTCTTTCTCGGAGTTCAGCCCCTGAGCTATGCTTTGATCGGCGAGGCAGGCGTCGAACTTGTCTTTTTTCACGCCGGTGAACTTCAAAAGATTGTACAGCGTGTCCTTCTTCGCATCCACGGCTGCCCAGTCCTTCTGGTGCTTAAGCAGCTTCTCCACCGCCTTGAAGTAGTCCTTGGCAGGAACGCAGCGTATTGCTATGGCGGCCGACAAGGAAGCGCTGTCGTCGGGGAATTCGCGGACGATAAGACGCGCCTTTCCTTTGTCGATATAGGCCTTTTTCAGCTTTGGCAGAGTTTCGGTCTGGAACCCGCCGCAGCTCGTGCAGTTGAGCGATATATATTGAACTATGGTCACAGGAGCATTCGCCTTTCCGATGGCGATATCGCCAAGCGGTCCGGGCTGAATAAGCTCTGCGGGATTTACCGGTTGATCCCCTTTGGGCTTTTCTGCCGGCGCCGGCGTACTTCCGAATGACGTCAGCGACGAAATGGAATGAATGTCCGGCAGTCCTCCCGCGCACCCCCCCAACGCTAACACGGCTACGGACGCTATCGCCGTCCACACCACGGCCGAAGCCCGCTTTTCCCCCGTTCCGCTCATTTTACTGTCCTCTAGTGCGTGTTCAGATAAGGCTTCATCGCCTCGGCAAAGGCTTGCAGCGTTGGCGCCCCCTTGAGAAGCATGCCATTGACGAAGAAGCTTGGCGTGGCATTCACGCCTTTCTTTTGTCCCTCATCCCGGACGGCGAGGATCTTTTTTTGAAGTCCCTCGTCATCGATGCATTTGTCGAACTCTTCCCCGTTCAAGCCGGCTTGCTTTGCCAAACCTTTCAGCGGCGTAAGCGCATCCCCCTTGAAGGCCCAATCGGCTTGCTTCGAGAAAAGCAGATCGACGAATGCGAAATACCGGCCCGGGTCCAGGCACCGGGCGATGACCGCGCCCGCGAGCGCCGCGTCGTTCAATGGAAATTCGCGCACCACGTAGCGCGCTTTGCCGGTATCCATATACTCGGACTTGAGCGCGGGGAAAACATCTTTGTGGAAGGCGGCACAGTGCGGGCAGCTAAGCGACGAATATTCGATGATCGTCACCGGCGCGCCGGCTTTGCCTATCGACATGTCAGCAAGCGGACTCTCGGCCGCCGGAGCCGGCGCCGGAGGCTCTTCGGCGCGCGAGAGTGACGAAAAGTTAAATGTAAATGCAAGAAAGGCGACGAGCATCGCCCCGGACGCTAAAATAGCGAAACTGCGGTTTCTGAACACAAGCCACTCCAGTTAAACCTTTCACCGGGGTCTTTTGGAACGGCTCGCGGCAAATTTCAAGTTAATCTATCGAGGGCGCAGCTGCGATCAGCTGGCGGAGCTTCGTCCCTTGACCCCGGCAGCCATGCGCGCCAGTGCGTTACTCAGCCGGCTGGAGGCGGGATCTGTTTTCGCCGGGACGGCAGCCTTGGGAGATGCTTTCTTGGCCCGGCTTTGGACCGGCGCCTGAATGAGGCGTATACCGGCAACGGCTTTGTAGCCGAGCGCTTGGTTGATCCGTTCGACGAGCTGCGGAACGGCATATTGCAACTCGAGAGCTTTTGCCGGGTCCACTTTTAGGTGAAGCATGGCAGGCGCGTTTTTGCCAGCGAATGCGGGCTCTTGCGCTGCGCTGGTTAGTTTCGCCGGCATTGTGAAAGCGGCGAACGTAGGCCCCGCTATGGCCGCCCACTGAGAGAGCAGTCCGGCCATGACCGTACCGCCGCGGCTCAGTGTCTTGCCTGCTATGGGCGCGACAAAGCGCCCAACCGCAACCGGACCGGCGCCTGACCTGGCGGGCACGGCTCCGGCACTATTGCTAAGATGATGGGAGATCGCCATAGCTACGGGGCATCGCCGATTCGCGGCTTGCGTTGAAGGCGCAGACTCCGCGGCCGGTAAAATTAATCGGAATGTGATGCCGAATAAGCACAATCTGACGATCCCTTTTGCGGCGCAGGATTTCCAGAAGGCGCTTCTAACTTGGTATGACGCGGCCCGGCGCGACCTTCCGTGGCGGGCCAAGCCTGGCGTCAGCTCCGATCCCTATTGTGTCTGGCTCTCCGAAATCATGCTCCAGCAGACGACGGTCAAAGCCGTTATTCCCTATTTCGAGGCTTTCCTCGAAAAGTGGCCAACGGTTCAAGAGCTGGGAGCGGCTACGCGCGACGAGGTTCTGGCGGCTTGGGCCGGGCTCGGCTACTACTCGAGAGCGAGGAACCTGCATGCGTGCGCGCAAGCGATTGCGCAAGGAGGCTTCCCCACCGGCGAAACGGAGCTGCGCCGGCTGCCGGGAATTGGAGCGTATACTGCGGCAGCCATCGCGGCCATCGCGTTCGGAAAGCCTGCCGCCGCAGTAGACGGTAATGCCGAGCGGGTTCTCGCGCGGCTGGTTGCGCTCGCTGCACCGCTTCCACGCGCCAAGCCTTCGATCCATTCGCTAGCTACACGCTTAGTTTCCGAAGAACGGCCGGGCGATTACGCTCAAGCGATGATGGACCTTGGCGCAACGATCTGCACGCCCCGCGCTCCGGCGTGCCACAGCTGCCCCGTTTGGGCCTTCTGCGTCGCCGCCGCCCGCGGCGAGCCGGAGCGGTATCCCGAGAGGTTGCCCAAGCCGGCCCGGCCGCTCCGGCGCGGGGATGCCTTTGTCGTCGTGAGAATGCTCGGCGGCAGCTTGACTATTCTGCTGCGCCGCAGGCCCGAAAATGGCCTTCTAGGCGGCATGATGGAGGTGCCCTGCACCGAATGGATTGTGAGAGGCCGGGCGGCGGAGGCGGCCAGTTTTCCTGCCACGAATTGGCGGCAAGCGCAGACGGTGCAACACACCTTCACACATTTTCACCTGGAAATGCGCGTCTTCGCCGCCGGCTTCGCCGAGGTCCGGGCGGAGGCAGAAGCGTTTGGCGGCGAATGGGCGCCGTTAAAAGAGTTGCCGCGCTTCGCCCTGCCATCGGTGATGAAAAAAGCTGTGGCCTCCGGCTTCGAGGCGCTTGGTATCGGCCCCGCCGGCGCTCAGGTAGCGGGCAAGGCCGCCAAGAGCGCCTCCAAAGTCTCAACGGTCGAGCGGTCCGCGCGGCCATCGACGAGAGCCGGGCGGAAATGACGCTGAAAGGCGGCAACCACCAATTCCGTGTCCTCGCAATATTCGCCCGTTAGGCCGATACCGTATCCGTAGGCGCACAAATTCTGCTGAAGCCGCATGACGGCGCTTCCCCGGCTGCCGCGCTCCAACACTTGGCCGCCCGATATGGGAGCTGGCGCCACCCAGAGGCCAACGCCGGCGCCCGCCAGCCGCGCCCAATCGAACTTCTCGCCGGGATCGATCTTGCGGCGCGGGGCAACATCGGAATGCGCGAGCACCATGTGCGGCGCAATGGCGTTCCTTCGAACGATGTCGAGGCACAGCGCTTCCACTGCCGCCATCTGAGCGCCGGGGAAATCCGGGTAGCCGAGTTCGTGGCCCGGATTGTGGATCTCGATGCCAACGGAGCACGAATTGATGTCCGCGCTGCCGCGCCAATGCGAAACGCCCGCGTGCCAGGCGCGGCGGGCTTCGGGCACCATCTGTGTAACCGTGCCGTCCTCGCCCACGACGTAATGGCTCGACACGCTGGAAACCGGCGCGGCCAGCCAATGAATGGCTGCTTCAGCCGAGGGCATGCCGGTGTAATGCAAAAGAAGTATGCTTGGCTTGAGCGCGCCCTGTCTTGCTCCAAAATTGGGGCTTGGAAAAATCCGCGCCGCGAGCGGCGTGTCCGGAGCGAAATTCGAATCTTGCGGTGCCGGCATGGTCTTAACCGGCGGCCCTGCGCGACGCCCTGATCTCCTCGTAAGCCGTGTTGATGGCCGCGAGTTTTTTGGTCGCGATATCGACAAACTCGGCCGGCACGCCGCGGGCGATCAGCATATCGGGATGGTTCTCGGCTACGAGCTTGTGATATTGCACCCTAAGCTCGGCATCGGAAGCCTTAGGCGAGGTGTGGAGGATGTTGTAGGGGTCGTACATCTCGCATTTGAAGTGACGGCCCTTGATCCTCAGGAAATCTTGATCGGTGAACCCGAACTCCTTCGCGACTTCGGCAAGGAAGCGCTCCTCACTGGGATGCAGGCGTCCGTCGGCGACCGCAATGTGAAAAAGGCCGTCCATGACGTCGGTTAGAAGTTGACGGTCATCGTGGAAGAGGCGGTTGAGCTGCCGGGCGTACAGCTCGAAGCCCGCCACATCCTGCTTGGCGAGATTGAACAGCCGGCCCACATTATGTTCCTCTCCCGGCGGAACCTTAAAAACCTCCTTGAAGGCTTCGATCTCGTCGCGCGTTACGGCGCCATCGGCCTTCGCCATCTTGGCGCCGAGCGCAATTACGCCCACCGTGAAAGCCACCTGCTTGTCGTGTTCCGAGCCGGTGCGATCCATGGCAAGGTGGCCGGCACGGCTCAAGAGCGCACCGATTGGCCCGCCGATACTCGCGGCCGCGCCCGATAGCTTGCCCCAAATAGACATACGGCTAAACCTCGAAAAGAGCCGGACAAAATTGCATCCGCCAATTTACAGGAAGTGCCGCCTGCAATGAAAGTGCAAAATCCGCTGGCAGGCAGGCTTGCGCCCCTACGCGCCGGGGTATGCGATTGGCTGCCATTGCCGCAGCTTGTGCAATCAGTCAAGGGCGAACTGGCACGGAAAATGGCACGCGGCTCTTTTAACAGAAATCGGAAAGCCCGCTTGCCGGACGGACGCGCCGGCTACTGAGCGGCCTTCGCCTCCTGAAGCGGGGTGAGGTCGAGCGTATCTTCCTTGTTTTCTTTTGCGTCTGGAGAAAGCGAAAGCCGGGGCTCGGCGGGAACGGCGGCTTTTGCCGTATGGGCGAAAGCGTCCGCCCGTTGCCATGCGCTCGCCGCTTCGGGAAGGGTACGAACCGGCTCCGCGAAATAATCTTCCTCCACGGCACTACTGGCGAGGCTCTCGGCACGGATGCCATTCTCAACGACAAGATCGATCGGCCCTCCGATGAGAATGAGGTGCTCGACATCGTCGCGCCGGACGAGCAGAAGCCTGCGCCCGTTATCGAGGTGGGCGCGCTCGATTAAGGCGAGCCGGCGCGTGCGCGGCGTGAAGAGGCGTGACGTGTCGCCGCGCGTTTTCATGTATAGATAGAAGCCGCCCGCGGCGAAAACCGCGAGAATTGCCACAACGGCGGCGAGGGAGCCCAAAGACATGCTATCCTCTTTCTCCTCAAAGAGCAGCACCTACCGTGCCGCGCCGGCGGCTCGATGTCACTGGCCAGATCCCAAAAAATGCGAGCGGAAGCGTCCGCGCAACAGTTTTTTAACCTTTCCTATGCGGTCATCGGTCTAACGGGTGCTAGATTCCGGACAAGCCGAATCATTCCATAGTCGCGACGATAGAGGTATTCCTAGATGGCGGTGCGGATTATGCCTTTCGCTCATTGGAACCCAAACTGGAGCGGCGTTGCTGTTGGGGCCGGCACGGCCGCTATAGGGGCGCTAGCGCTGTCCGGTGAAGCCAGGATCGCACTTGCGCTTCTTGCGGGTGCAGGCGTTGCCGCAGGCGCGCTTTTTGCCGCTGGGCAGCTGCATTTCCGGCGCAGGCCGAGCCCTATCGAAGGCGACTTACATCATGTTCTCGGCGCGCTGCCTTCAGCTATTGCCGTCACCGACCGGAAGGGAAGCGTGCTTTGGAGCAGCGATGCCTTTAGTGACGCGATCTGCAATTCCGGCCCCCGCCTCGACCTTTCGCGTCTCGCAGAGCACCAGCCGGAGGCAGCGGCCGCGATTTTCCGCCTATTCGCAGCCGCCCGCAGCGGCAATTCTCATGAAGAGACAATCGCTCTGCCGCGAATCGAGCGCGGCGAGCCCGTTCTTCTCAAGGTTACGCCCAGCCTTGCCCATGGCAGCCGCTCCGAATACTTGATTTGGCAAATCGGAAACGGGAACGGCGCGCGCGCCTCGGAGGGTTCGTACAGCGCCATTCTCGATAGCCTCGCCGTCCCGGCCCTGCTCATCGCAAAAGACTTGTCCGTGGAAGCTGCAAGCGCGAGCCTCGAAAAGCTCCTCGGCGGCTCCCCAATCGGAAGTCCGGCGTGGACGCTCTTCCGCACGAAGCGCGGCAAGCCTTTCACGCGCGCATGGCTCAGGGATGTTATAGCAAAGGCGGAGGAGCCCGTTGCCGTTCAAATCGTTGGCGCGGGGGGAGCCGCCAGCGCCGCAAATCTTTATTGCAGCAATGGCAGTGCAGACACTTGCCTCTGCCTTGTGATGCTTGGAGGTGCCCCTGGAAACCTCGCAGACTCGTTCGAATTGCTGCTCGCCCGCGCGCCCCAGCCTATCGCGCTGACGAGCCCTAAGGGTGTCATCCAAGCCGCAAACGATGCCTTCCGCGAATTATTTTCGGGCTCCGGCAAAGATCCGGCCTCCGCCACGGAGCTTTGCGGCAAGTCGCTCGCTCTTATCGTCGCGGAGGCGTCCTCGCAGAATGTCCGCGACAGGATTGCAGGCCTCGCGGCTGGAGACGGCCTGCAGGCCGGTCCCATCGACGTGCAGGCATCTCTCAAGGGGCCCGGTAACCGCCGCGCGCTGCTTTCGATCTTTCCAGTGGCAAATGGTAGCAATCTCATCGTCACCGCGACGCCAAGCGGAGCACCGGCGCTTAGCGGCGAAGCCGCAGCGCAAAGCGAGAAGCTGCAGGCGGTCGGCGAGCTCGCCGGCGGTATCGCACACGATTTCAACAACCTTCTCACCGCCATTATCGGTTACTCGGACTTGCTCCTACGCAGGTTCCGCGCCTCCGATTCTGCTTTCAAAGACGTGATGAATATCAAAAACAGCGCGACGCGCGCTGCCGAGCTTGTCAAACAAATCCTTGCCTATTCGCGCCGTCAGACTCTGAGGCCCGCCCTTCTAAAGCTTACAGACGTCATCGAGGAATTCCAGGCCACGATGGGCCGGACGCTCGGCGAGGCGGTAAGAGCGCACGTGCAGCACGGGCGCGATCTCTGGTTTGTGAAGGCCGACGAGGGCCAGCTTTTTCAGGTGGTTATGAACCTCGCGGTGAATGCGCGCGATGCGATGCCCAATGGCGGCGAGATCGCGATCCGGACCGCAAATGTCAGCGAGCGCGAGTCGCTCAGCCTAAAGGACCGCGGGCTCGACCGCGGAGAATATGTGCTGTGCGAGGTGAAGGACACAGGTACGGGGATCAAGCCCGAGCACCTTGAGAAGATCTTCGATCCCTTCTTCTCGACGAAGGAGGTCGGCAAGGGTACAGGCCTTGGCCTTTCGACCGTCTACGGCATCGTCAAGCAGACCGGCGGGACCGTGATTGTCGATAGCCAAATGGGCGTGGGCACCACCTTCCGCATCTATTTGCCGCGCTATGTCGAGACCGAGGAGGACTTAAAGGCGCTCGAAAGCAAGGCCGAAGCGCCAGAAAAAATCGTGGACTTGACCGGTAGCGGCACCGTGCTGCTCGTTGAGGACGAGGAAGCCGTGCGCTCTTTCGCCTCCCGGGCGCTCGCCACGCGCGGCTATACGGTTCTCGAAGCTGCAAGCGGCGTCGAGGCGCTCGAGATCATGGATCGCGAAAAGGGCCAAGTCGATCTTGTCGTCAGCGACGTCGTGATGCCCGAGATGGACGGGCCGACGCTGCTGCACCACTTGCGCGAGCGCAATCCCAGCATCCGTATCGTGTTCATGTCGGGCTATGCCGAGGAGGCTTTCCGCAAAAACCTGAACGCGGATGAAGACTTCGTGTTCCTGCCGAAGCCATTCACGCTCAAAAAGCTCGCCGAAACCGTGAAGGCCGCGGCCGCTTAAGCCCGCGCCCTTCTCCCCATTCCAGATTTGTAGGCCGGCCGGGCACCTCTGAGCAGGCTTTCTAGCCTACTCAACACTTGGATCGGCCGGGGTTGCTTCCGCTCCCAGTGTCCGGACGCCGGCTTCTCTTTGAAAGAAGTCAAATTAATGCCTAAAACTAGGCCTCACAATCGGCTCCTTCGATTCTAATGATTTTTCAACGGCTGGCGGGGATCGGGATCATGAAGCTGTGGCGGCTAATAGTTTTCTGCGCGGGCTGGGTTGCCGCGCTTGCGGTTTTGCCCGCGCAAGCCGAAATCCCGGTGACGCCAGGTTCGGGCGAGTTCTTCCGGGATTGCCCCGATTGCCCCGAGATGGTCGTGGTGCCTTCCGGCACTTTTACAATGGGCTCGCCCGAAAACGAGACGGATCGCTTGGACTATGAGGGCCCTCAGCATGTGGTGACCTTTGGGGAGCCTTTTGCTGTTGGCAGGTTCGCCGTAACCTTTGCGGAATGGGATGCCTGCGTGTCGGATCGCGGCTGCGGGGGCTACCGACCCAACGATCACGGCTGGGGCCGCGGCAACCGGCCAGTCATCAACGTAAATTGGGATGACGCCAAGACCTATGTGCAATGGCTGTCGAAGAAAACCCGCAAACGCTACCGGCTGCTTTCCGAAGCGGAGCGGGAATATGTGGCGCGGGCGGGAACGGAAACTACCTTTTGGTGGGGTCCCGCGATTACGCCCGAGAATGCCAATTACGATGGAAGTTACGTTTATGCCGGGGGAGGCGAGAGGGGCGTATACCGGAGAAAGACGGTGCCGGTCGATAGCTTCAAACCGAACCCATGGGGGCTTTACCAGGTTCATGGCAATGTTTGGGAGTGGATAGAGGATTGCCGGCACCTTACTTACAACAGCGCCCCGAACGACGGCTCTGCCTGGGTTGAAGGAGATTGCAGCAGTCATGTTCTTCGCGGGGGCTCCTGGGCCGACGACCCCATAGACCTCCGCGCGGCTTACCGTGTCTCCAACTATCCTATGGGCCGATTCAATAATTACGGGTTCCGGGTTGCTAGGGCGATTACCCCTTAATCCTTTCCATCTTTAAATTCTTAGCCTTCAGGCCTAATATCAAGCGCGGCAAGTCTTGACCGGTGCCGGCCACGGCTTCGCGGGGCTATGCTGCGGCGACGCCTCACTAGGCGCTTCTCTATGCCCTTGTTTTCGCTCGTCTTTACCGTTTCGGCTACTGGATTTCCGCCTTCGCGGAAATGACAGTCCATCGGTTACCATCAATGTCCGCTAACGCACCGATCGTTCGTCAAAAGCAAGGCGGCCGGCGGCAATGCGCAGCAATTCGTGCATCGCTCGCCCTGTGGTTGCAAACAAGCGCTTGCACAATAGAACAAATCGTGTACATTCATGCCGTTGCAAGTCCACCGGCGCTATGGAATAACAAAGGATAACGATTCATGACTCAGACGCCATTCCGGGTGATCGAAGGGAATTACAATAACATGGACAAGCAGAAAGCCCTTGAAGCGGCGTTGAGTCAGATTGAGCGGAATTTCGGTAAAGGCTCCATCATGCGGCTCGGAAAGAACGAGCACCCGGTGGAGGTCGAGGCGATTTCCACAGGATCTTTGGGGCTCGATATCGCACTCGGCATCGGCGGTTTGCCGCGCGGACGGGTCATCGAGATTTTCGGGCCGGAATCCTCGGGCAAAACCACGCTCGCCTTGCATGTGATCGCCGAGGCGCAAAAAAAGGGCGGGGCTTGCGGCTTCGTAGACGCCGAGCACGCGCTCGATCCAATCTATGCCAGAAAGCTCGGCGTGAATTTGGAGGAGCTGATTATTTCGCAGCCCGATACGGGCGAGCAGGCCCTCGAAATCACCGACACGCTCGTCCGGTCCGGCGCCATAGACGTGATCGTCGTCGACTCCGTTGCGGCGCTTACACCTAAGGCCGAGATCGAGGGCGAAATGGGCGACGTTTTGCCCGGTATGCAGGCGCGCCTGATGAGCCAGGCGCTTCGCAAGCTGACAAGTTCGATCTCGAAATCGAACACCCTTGTGATCTTCATCAACCAGATCCGCATGAAGATCGGCGTCATGTTCGGCAATCCAGAGACGACGACAGGCGGCAACGCCCTCAAATTCTACTCCTCCGTGCGTCTCGACATCCGTCGCATCGGGCAGATCAAGGAGCGCGACGAGGTTGTGGGCAATCAAACCCGCGTGAAAGTCGTCAAGAACAAAGTCGCTCCGCCATTCAAGCAGGTCGAATTCGATATTATGTATGGCGAAGGAATTTCGAAGACTGGCGAGCTGATCGATCTCGGTGTGAAGGCCAACATCGTCGAGAAGTCGGGCTCATGGTATACTTATGACAGCCAGCGCATCGGCCAAGGCCGGGAGAATGCAAAGGCTTACTTGCGCGACAATCCGCAAGTGGCAGAAGCGCTTGAGCGCGAGATCCGGGCGAATGCCGGCTTGATCGCAACGCGAATCCTCGAAGGCGGTGAAGGTGACGAGGATATGAGTGATGGAGAGGCGGCAGCTCCTCCAGCCGAGGCTGCACCCGCCCGGAAAGGCCGCCGGTAGCTGCAAGCGGCAGCAAAAGCAGCGTCAAAACTGCTCATCCAAGATCGAGGCGGGACGCCGCTGGTTGCTTGCTAAATAACGACAATTTGCGGTATCGGTATTCTGCCCCGGTAAACTTTTTTATCCTCCGTTACGATTTTAATTCCTCAATCTCCCGGAAGCCGCGCAGTCCACTAGAAAAGAAGTTAGTTATGAGCAGCCTCAACGATATCCGCGGAACATTCATCGATTTCTTCCGCAAGAACGGCCATGAGCATCTGCCGTCGAGCCCGCTCGTGCCGCGGAACGATCCAACCCTCATGTTCACCAATGCGGGCATGGTGCAATTCAAGAATGTTTTCACCGGCATGGAGACGCTGCCATTCAAACGCGCCGTTACGTCGCAAAAATGCGTGCGCGCAGGCGGTAAACACAACGATCTCGATAATGTCGGTTACACCGCACGCCATCACACTTTCTTCGAGATGCTCGGCAATTTCTCGTTCGGCGACTACTTCAAAGACACAGCCATCGAACTCGCCTGGACGCTGGTCACGAAGGAATTCGGCCTCGATAAGAAGCGTCTGCTCGTCACCGTCTATTCGGAGGACGACGAGGCTTTTGCTCTTTGGCGCAAAATTGCGGGCCTCTCCGAAGACCGGATCGTTCGCATCCCGACCTCCGATAATTTCTGGTCCATGGGCGAAACCGGCCCCTGCGGGCCTTGCTCGGAAATTTTCTTCGATCATGGTCCCGAAATCCCCGGCGGCCCGCCCGGCAGCGCCGATGAGGACGGCGACCGCTTCATCGAGATTTGGAACCTCGTGTTCATGCAATATGAGCAGGTTTCGAAAACCGAGCGTCTCAGCTTGCCGAGGCCGTCGATCGACACGGGGATGGGTCTGGAGCGCGTCTCGGCAGTGCTGCAGGGCGTTCACAACAACTACGAAACGGACCTCTTCCAGGCGCTGATAAGGGCCTCGGTCGAGATTACCGGGGTGCCCGCGGAAGGCGCAGCACTTCCAAGTCACCGCGTTATCGCCGACCATCTCAGGGCATCGAGCTTCCTCATCGCGGACGGGGTTCTGCCCTCGAACGAAGGCCGCGGCTATGTACTCCGGCGGATTATGCGCCGGGCTATGCGGCATGCGCATCTGCTCGGCACCGAGCAGCCGATGCTTTACCGCTTGCTTCCCGTTCTCGTTCGTGAAATGGGGCAAGCTTACCCAGAACTCGTCCGGGGCCAGGCGCTCATCGGCGAGACCTTGAAAATCGAGGAAATCCGCTTCCGGAAGACCCTCGCGCGCGGCTTGAGCCTGCTCGACGAGGCTACCGGCACGCTCAAAGCCGGCGATACCTTGGCAGGCGATGTGGCTTTCAAGCTATACGACACCTACGGTTTCCCCCTGGACCTCACCCAGGACGCGTTGAAGGCACGCAACATTAGCGTTGACGTCGCTCAATTCAATTCGGCCATGGCCCAGCAAAAGGCGGAAGCGCGCAAGGCATGGGCTGGATCGGGCGAGGCAGCGACGGATAAGCTATGGTTCGACCTCCTCGACAAAACGGGGGCAACCGAATTTCTCGGTTACGAAACCGAGACCGCCGAGGGCGAGGTGCTCGCTTTGATCAAAGGCAGCAAGCAGGTCAAGCAGCTCAAAAAGGGCGAAGATGGCATCGTTATCGTCAACCAGACGCCGTTTTACGGCGAGTCCGGCGGGCAGACGGGCGATAAGGGCGTCATCATGGGGCCAAAGGGCGTCCATTTCGATGTAAGCGACACGCAGAAAAAGCTCGGAAAACTCTTCATCCATATTGGCACGGTTCTAAAAGGACCGCTGAAGGTTGGAGATGCGGTAGAACTGCATGCCGATCGCGCGCGCCGCAGCGCCACGCGCGCCAACCATTCGGCCACTCACCTTTTGCACGAGGCGCTCCGGGAGACGCTGGGCACCCATGTCACTCAAAAGGGCTCTCTCGTCGATCCCGATAAGCTGCGCTTCGATTTCTCTCATCCGAAGCCCTTGTCGAAGGAGGAGCTCGCAACGGTCGAAGATCTTGCCAATGCCGTCATCCTGCAGGATAGCCCAGTCGTGACGCGGCTCATGGCTGTAGACGATGCGATTGCCGCGGGCGCGATGGCACTCTTCGGAGAAAAATATGGCGAAGAGGTGCGCGTCGTCTCCATGGGCGAGGCGAGCCATGACGATAAGGGGGCGCGCGCCTTCTCGGTCGAGCTTTGCGGCGGAACGCATGTGCGGGCGACAGGCGAGATCGGCCTCGTAAAAATCGTTCAGGAAGGCGCTGTCGCTGCCGGCGTCCGGCGCATCGAGGCGCTAACAGGGCATGCCGCACGCGCGTATCTTGCATCGCAAGACACAACGCTTCGCCAAGCTGCCGACATCCTCCGTGTGCAGCCGGCCGAGGTGCCCGCACGCGTTACCCATCTTCTCGAAGAGCGCAAGAAGCTCGAGCGCGAGCTTGCCGAAGCGAAGAAGAAGATCGCCCTTGGCGCGGGCGGCAATGGGCAGGCGGGCGCCGACGACCCTGTTCGCAGAGTGGGAGCGGTGACGATGTTCGCCCGGACCGTGCACGGGATCCAGCCGAAGGATCTTCGCGGGCTCGTGGACGACGGCAAACGCCAGATCAAATCGGGCGTCGTGGCCATCGTCGGTGTCACCGAGGAAGGCAAGGCGGGCATCGTCGTTGGCGTTACGGACGATCTCACAGCGAAGTATAGCGCCGTCGACCTCGTAAAGGCCGGCGCAGCAGCACTCGGCGGCCAGGGCGGCGGGGGGCGGCCCGATATGGCCCAAGCCGGCGGCCCCGATGGGGCGAGCGCCGAGGCCGCGCTGAATGCGATCGCTGAGAGGCTTGCGGGCACTGCGGCGGCCGCATGAATTGCAAGAACGGTAGCCGGCGCTTCCAGAGGCCAGCCTTTTCCATTATGAATGCGCCATGACCGCAACAACACCCGCAATGCCCGGCGCAGCTGCGCGCGAGACTGCCCCAAAGGGCGTGACGCCGCTTGCGCGCATCCGCAACTTTTCCATCGTCGCTCACATCGACCACGGCAAGTCTACGCTGGCCGACCGCCTCATCCAGCTTTGCGGCGGCATGTCCGACCGCGAGATGGCGGGGCAGGCGCAGGTGCTCGACAGCATGGATATTGAAAAAGAGCGCGGGATTACGATCAAGGCGCAAACGGTGCGCCTCGATTACCGCGCCAAAGATGGCGAGCTTTATCAGCTCAACCTCATGGACACGCCGGGGCATGTGGACTTCGCCTATGAGGTGAGCCGCAGCCTCGCCGCGTGCGAGGGCTCGCTTCTTGTGGTGGACGCAAGCCAGGGCGTCGAGGCGCAGACGCTTGCGAACGTCTACCAGGCGCTCGACAACAATCACGAGATCGTCCCTATTCTCAACAAGATAGACCTGCCCGCCGCAGAGCCGGATCGCGTCAAGCAGCAGATCGAGGACGTGATTGGCCTCGATGCAAGCGGGTCGGTAGAGATTTCGGCGAAGACCGGCCTCAATATCGAGGCGGTGCTGGAAGCCGTCGTGCACCGGCTTCCGCCGCCGAAGGGCGATGCGAATGCGCCGCTGAAAGCCATGCTGATCGACAGCTGGTACGACCCCTATCTGGGCGTCGTGGTGCTCGTCCGGGTGGTGGACGGCCTCCTCAAGAAGGGCATGCGTATCAAACTGATGTCGACCGGCGCCGTTCACCCCGTGGACCGGGTCGGCATTTTCCGGCCAAAACAAGAAATGCTCGAGGTGCTGGGGCCCGGCGAGGTCGGTTTTTTTACCGCCGCGATCAAGGAGGTGGCCGACACGCGCGTGGGCGACACGGTCACCGAGGAAAAGCGCCAGGCCGCGCAGGCGCTCCCAGGCTTCAAGCCCGTGCAGCCGGTGGTGTTCTGCGGCCTCTTTCCGGTGGACGCCTCGCAATTCGAGGACTTACGCGACGCAATGGCAAAGCTGCGCCTCAACGATGCGAGCTTCCAATATGAGATGGAAACGAGCGCGGCGCTGGGCTTCGGCTTCCGCTGCGGTTTCTTAGGCCTTTTGCACCTCGAAATCATCCGCGAGCGGCTTGAGCGCGAATTCAACATCGACCTCATCACCACCGCGCCGAGCGTGATCTATCACCTCTATATGACGGACGGGCAGATGATCGAGCTGCACAACCCGGCCGATATGCCAGACGTGGTGAAGATCGGCCGTATGGAGGAGCCTTGGATCAAGGCGACAATCCTCGTACCGGACGAATATCTCGGCGCGGTCTTGAAGCTTTGTGAGGACCGGCGCGGGCGGCAAAAGGAGCTGACCTACGCCGGCAACCGCGCCATGGTGGTCTATGAGCTGCCGCTGAACGAAGTGGTGTTCGACTTTTACGACCGGCTGAAGTCGGTAAGCCGGGGCTACGCTAGCTTCGACTATGCCATTATTGGCTACGAGCAGGGCGACCTCGTGAAGATGTCGGTCCTCGTTAATGACGAGCCGGTGGACGCCCTGTCGATGATCGTGCATCGCGGGCGGGCCGAGATGCGCGGGCGCATGATGTGCGAGAAGCTAAAGGAGCTGATCCCACGGCACCTGTTCAAGATTCCGATCCAGGCGGCCATCGGCGGCAAAGTCATCGCACGCGAGACGCTCTCGGCGCTACGCAAGGATGTGACCGCGAAATGCTATGGCGGCGACGTCACGCGCAAACGCAAGCTGCTCGATAAGCAGAAGGAAGGCAAGAAGAAGATGCGGCAGTTCGGCCGTGTCGAGATCCCGCAAGAGGCATTCATCGCCGCGCTGAAGATGGACGCGAATTGATCGTTGCAAGCGCCCGTGAGCCAATCCCGTCCAGGACCTCTGCGTTCGTCCGGGATCGGTGCGGATAGCATCGCCGGCGCGGCCAGGGGCGCCCGACCCGTCACCTTCGCGCTAGGCATTAGGTTACTCGGGTAAGGAATGGCCCGACGTTTCCGGAACAAACCACGGAACGATGAGGCCAATGACATAAATGCTCGCCAAAATCATCGCCGCGTTGGCGACGCCGCCAAAGCGCGTCACCAGCGAGCCTGCGATGATGGGGAAAATCCAAGCTATGAGCCGGGCGCCATTGAAGATGAAACTGGCCGCTGTGGCCCGCACCGTAGAGGTGAACAGCTCAACCAGGTAAATCGCCATCCAGCTATAGGCGAAGCCCAGCGTGAACATCCCGTTCAAAAAGGCGATGCCCATGAACGCGTGCATGTCCCCGTGCCAGGAATAGGCCACAAACGATATTATGAGGGATCCCAAGAAGGTCATGAGCAGGAACTTGCGCCTGCCCATCGCATCGGCCACAAAGCCCGACAGCAGATAACCGAGGATTGCGCCGGTATTGTAAATAAGACCCATGCGCGGCCCCCAAATGCCGGCCGGGAGCCCAAGCTCTTTGGCGAGCTGTTCCGTGTAAAGCTGGAGCCAGCTCGATACCGCCCACCAGCCCACCGTCGTTGCAATCGACATAAGCGTGAGAAGAAGCACGCGCCGGCGGCTCTCAGGCTCGCGGAAGATTTCAGCAAGCGTGAAGGGCCGTCCGCTTGCGCGCGGCGCGGCGCCGCCCGCTGCCCCCTGCTCCGTCGCCGCCCATTTATGCTGCTTCACGGCGTTAATCCAGCGCTCCGACTCGTCCAGCGCGCGTCTTAGATAGAGCACGGCGAATGCGGGAAGCGCACCAAGCGCGAACATGATGCGCCAGCTTTCCGCGCCCAACGGGTTTGTCTGAGAGAGGATGAACCAGGCGAGTGCGGCAAGCAGCGCTCCGCCTCCAAAACCGGACTGAAGGAATCCGCACCCTTTTGGCCGGGCGCGGTCCGGCCAGGTCTCCGCAACGAGCGCAATGCCTGTGCTCCATTCGCTGCCGATGGCAAGGCCCGTGATGAAGCGCAAGACCGCGAGCGAGAGAAAGCTGCCGGCGAAGGCGGTTAGCCCGGTGAACAGCGCATAGCAGAACACGGACAGCATCATCATCCGCTTGCGGCCGATATAATCGGCGGCGATGCCACCCAAGAGCCCGCCGATTCCCCAGCCGAGCAAAGTGATGCCGATGGCCGACCCAGCGTAGTAGGCCGGTGTTGCCAATTGCTCCGGCGTCAGTACCGATTTTAGGGCCATGGGTAGCGCGACGACGAGCGCGTAAGCCTCATAGCCGTCGAAGACCCAGCCAAGATAGCTTCCCAAAAGCACGCGCCAGTGTTTCGCCGTCAAATCGGCATACCATGGTACGCTTGCACGAGTTGTTGCAACGGTCACAGTTTCCCTCGCCAGATCGTTGAGCTTGTTTGCCGCTCAATCACGTGCTGCCGGGCTCGGGCCGTTCCTGAACTTAGAGACCAAGGCCCGCCGCTTCTCCCGGCAGCTCCTTCCATTAAGATGCCGGACCGGAACGGCAACCGCAATAACCGGCGTTCGCCATTGGGGGATCGTGCTATGCTTTACGCCCGCCGCCAAATGGTGAAGCAGCCAGCGGATGACCGCGCGCGAAATGCAAACAAAAAGGGAGGAGCATCGTGGACCGGTTGAAATATTTGGGAGTAGCTTGCGTTTCGTCGGTTCTCGCTTGGGCCGCCGCTACCAGTCTTTCTGTCTCCCAACCGGCGCCGGAAAGGCGTTTCCCGCAACTCACGCTGGATCAGCTGACGGATCAGCAGCGCCCTCTTGGCGAGCAGATCATGAAGGTATCGAGTGTCGGACTCGGCGGCCCGTATAATCCGTTGCTTCGCAGCCCCGTCCTCGGCCAGCGCATGTTCGATCTGCTCTATTACCTGCGCTGGAATACATCCATGCCGCTGCGGCTCAACGAGTTTGCTATCCTGATCGTCGGCCGGCAATGGCGCTCGCAGGTGGAGTGGTTCGCTCATGCTCCCCTGGCGCAAAAAGCCGGTCTTTCCGCGGAGGTCATCGCGGATTTGAAGGCGAAAAAGCGGCCCGCCAGCATGCAGGCCGATGAGGCGGCGGTGTACGACTTCGTCACGGAGCTGACGGCAAAACATGGAGTAACGGACGAAACCTATAGGCGCGCGAGGCAGTTTTTCTCCGATCGGCAGATCGTCGATCTCACTGCCGTTGCCGGTACTTACGTTACGCTCGCAATGGTCCTTGCGATGGCTGAAGAAACGGTGCCTCCTGGCAAAGTGGCGCCTTTTTCGCCAGGCGAGCCGTGAGCGCGCGGACCGCTTAGCAACTGGGCGCATTGACAAGATCTTGAAGCGGCCCGTATCACCACAGAAGATGCGGGCGGCCTTCTGGCTGGCTGTTCGCGGATCAAGGGTGGCTTTTTAGGCCAGACCGTTCTTGAACCGGCTCGTGATGGCAGTTGGGAGGCTAGAATGAATAGGCTCAAGCCAATTTTCGCGCTTGCGATCGCCTTTGCCGTAGCGCCCGCAGCACGTGCGGACGTCATCAAAGCCGGGGTGACCATCGCGCTTACGGGCCCAGCCGCATCGCTCGGAATCGCGCAACAAAAAACCGTCCCCCTTCTGCCCCAGGAAATTGCCGGGCAGAAAGTCGAGTACATCGTTCTCGACGATGGGAGCGACCCCACAAAAGCCGTCGCAAACGGGCGCAAGCTCGCCGTCGATGAAATGGCCGATGTTCTGATCGGCTCCTCGACCGCGCCTAGCTCTCTCGCCCTCGTCGAGGTGGCCAGCGAAATCAAGGTTCCGCTGATATCGCTTGCTGCTTCCGCGAAGATCGTAAGCCCGATGGACGATAAGCGGAAGTGGGCTTTCAAAACGCCCCAAAACGACTCGCTCATGGCTGCCGCGATTGCCGGACACATGGCCAAGGCGGGCGTCAAAACAGCCGGGTTCATCGGCTTTTCGGATGCGTATGGCGACGGCTGGCTCGCCGAAATGAAATCCGCGCTTGAAGCCCATAAAATCGGGCTTGTGGCCGTCGAGCGCTATGCGCGGCCCGATACGAGCGTGACGGGGCAGGTGCTTAAACTCATGGCGGCCAATCCCGATGCTATCCTAATCGCAGGCTCGGGCACGCCTGCGGCTTTGCCGCAAAAATCCTTACGCGAACGGGGATATAAAGGCACGATCTACCAAACCCATGGTGCCGCCAGCGCAGATTTTCTGCGCGTCAGCGGTAAGGATGCCGAGGGCACTATTCTGCCTGCAGGACCGATTCTGGTGGCGGCCCAGCTTTCCGATTCGAACCCCCTCAAGGCAGTGGGTACGGCTTACACCCGCGATTTCGAGGCGGCGAATGGGGCGGGGTCGATAACGACTTTCGGCGCTCATATTTACGACGCGGGCATATTGCTGGCCAACGCCATCCCAGTGGCCTTGAAAAGCGCAAAGCCTGGCACGCCGGAGTTCCGGGCGGCGCTGCGCGATGCACTCGAGGGCTTGAAGGATGTGACCTGCAGCCACGGTATTGTGACCATGACGCCAACCGATCATGCGGGCCACGACTCCCGTGCCCGGGTGATGGTAACGGTCAAGCACGGCCAATGGATGCTCATCGATTAAAAAGGCGGCGTTTTAACCTTCTTTTCCAGTCTTAGCTGGTGCCGGTCCAAGCCGATCGGCGCTGGCGTCCTAAAACTTGAGAGCCAAGCGGTTTCGCACCGGCAACGGGACCCTTCGTGGATAGTTCAATCTTTCTAATCCTGCTGCAGGATGGGATCGTCACCGGCGCGGTCTATGCGCTTCTTGCGCTGTCTCTCGTGCTCGTGTTCACGGTGACGCGGATCATTTTCCTTCCGCAAGGCGAATTCGTAACCTATGGCGCACTTACGCTCGCTGCTCTCGAAGAGGGCAAGACTCCCGGTACCGTTTGGTTCTTGCTCGGCTTGGGTGGGCTTGCAGCCATCACGGAGCTCGCCGCCAGCTATCATACGCTATCGCGCCGGGGCTTAACGGCGCTGATCGCCAGAACGATCCTTCTGCCCCTTGCAATCGCCGCGCTCACGCTCTGGATCGCGCCATTAAAGCCGGGTTTGCTTGCCGAAATGCTCCTTTCGCTCGCCATCGTGACGCCGATGGGACCCTATCTTTACCGGGTCGCGTTCCAGCCGCTTTCGAACGCCACGGTTCTCGTGCTCTTGATCGCCTCGGTTGGCATCCATCTTCTCATGACGGGGCTAGGACTGATCTTCTTCGGGGCGGAAGGGTCACGCACCTCTGCGCTGTCCGATGCTTCTTTTTCGCTAGGCCCCGTGTTGGTGACGGGCCAAGTGATAGCGATCCTCGCCATGGCCCTTGCGCTCATCGGCAGTTTCTATCTGTTTTTCGACAGAACCTTGCTTGGAAAGGCGCTCAAAGCCTCCGCGGTAAACCGGTTAGGCGCTCGGCTTTCAGGCATCTCCCCCGCATTCGCGGGCCGCATCGCCTTTACGATTGCCGCCTTCGCGGGCGCCCTTTCCGGCATTCTGATCGCGCCCATCACCACGATTTACTACGATACCGGCTTTCTGATCGGTTTAAAGGGCTTCGCCGGCGCAATCGTAGGCGGTTTAGCCAGCTATCCAATCGCGGCTGCGGCAGCAGTTTTCGTTGGCATCATAGAGGCGTTTGCATCGTTTTGGGCCAGCGCATTCAAGGAAGTGATCGTCTTTACAGTGATCATTCCCGTTCTTCTCTGGCGCTCGTGGCGAACCCCCGTCATCGAAGAAGGCGATGACGAGCTGACGGCTGGGCCATCTCGCGCCGGCAACGCGCGATCCGGCGCAGCCCTTGGCCTCCTCGCTGCCGGACTTATTCTGGCGTTTCCCCAGATTCCAGGCATATCGCCTTTTTGGATCACGCTTCTCAACTACGCCGGCATCTATTCCATCGTCACCATCGGTCTCGTAGTTTTGACCGGTGCTGCGGGGATAACATCCTTTGGCCAAGCGATCTTCGTTGGAACCGGCGCTTATACGACCGCCGTGCTGACCTCCCGGTACGGAGTGGACCCGTGGCTTACACTGCCAGCCGCATTGCTCATAACGATGGCCATCGCTTGGCTCATAGGATTGATCACATTGCGCTTGTCCGGCCATTATCTGCCAGTCGCAACAATCGCCTGGAATATCAGCTTCTATTACATAGCCGCAAACCTCGATTTTCTTGGCCGTAACGATGGGCTTTCTGGCATTCCGCCAATTTCCCTTGGCGGCGCACCGTTGCTGGGCAGCAGCCAAATCTACTACTTGATTTGGTCCATGACGGCTCTTGCGGCATTTCTGACAAGCAATCTTCTTGCCTCGCGCATGGGGCGTGCAATCCGTGCGCTGAAAGGGGGTGCGCTCGCCGCGGAGTCCTGCGGCATCGAAACGGCCCGCGTACGGATCTTGGCATTCGTTTACGCAGCAGCGCTCGCCGCTGTCGCCGGATGGCTTTATGCGCACCTCCAGCGCGCGGTAAATCCTACGCCCTTTGGGTTGAGTGCGAGTATCGAATATTTGCTTATGACTGTTGCCGGCGGCGCTGGTTTTATCGGCGGCGCGATTGGTGGATCGGCCATCGTTTTGCTGATCAAGGATCAGTTGCAAAATGTGCTTCCAAAATTGCTCGGCGCCAGCCTCAATTTTGAGGCGGTGGTCTTTGGCGCGGCTCTGGTCATCATCCTGCAGTCCGCGCGCGAGGGGCTTTGGCCGCACGTGGCGGCTCTAATTCCGCGGTTTGGAGCTCCGGCTGCGGCTCCCAAAACCGATGCTAAGGCTCTTCCGCATCGGGACCGCGAAACGGTTACGGACCCGGTCCTGACCGTTCGCGACCTTCGTAAGAACTTCGGCGGCCTCGCCGCTGTAAGCGGCGTCAGTTTCGACGTCAGGCGAGGCGAGATTGTAGGTTTGATCGGCCCGAATGGCGCGGGCAAGAGCACGGTGTTCAACCTGATTAGCGGAGTCTTGCCGCCGCAGGGCGGAGAGGTTTTCTTCGCCGGCGCGCGGATCGATGGTCTTCCAGCGCACGCAACTGCGCGCCTCGGTATCGCCCGGACCTTCCAGCATGTGAAGCTCGCCCCAAGCATGACAGTGATAGAAAATGCCGCCTTGGGAGCTTATCTTCGCGGTTCGGCTGGCGCGCTATTGGGGGCCACCCATCTTGAGCGCCCGGAGGAAGCAAGGCTCTTCGGCGAAGCAGAGCGCCAACTGCGGCGCGCCGGTCTCGGCGATGTCTTGACCCGCCCGGCAGCAACGCTTCCCCTCGGCCGGCAGCGCATTGTCGAAATTGCACGCGCGCTCTGCCAGGATCCCGTCCTGCTTCTGCTCGACGAGCCCGCCGCTGGACTTCGCCACTTTGAAAAGGCAAGTCTCGCGGCACTCTTGCGCCAACTTAAGGCCGAAGGGCTGGGCATTCTCCTCGTGGAGCATGACATGGACTTTGTCATGGGTCTTGCCGATAGGCTTGTTGTGATGAACTTCGGCTCCAAGCTCGCAGAAGGCGCGCCGGACGCTATCCGGAGCAATCCAGACGTCATCGAAGCCTATCTCGGAGGCCTTGCATGAGCGGGAATGTTCTCGACGTCGCCGGTCTGCACGCGGGCTATCGCGGCGCCGAAGCCGTCCGCGGGATAAGCCTGAAGGTCAAAGCAGGCGAAATCGCAACGGTGATCGGGGCCAACGGAGCCGGCAAAACGACGCTTCTGAATGCGATTATGGGCATCTTGCCTGCGCGCGGAAGCGTTACGTTTCTCGGTCAATCCCTGAACCGTTTGCCGGTCGAGGAGCGCGTCACTCTAGGGCTCAGCCTTGTGCCTGAGCGGCGGGAATTGTTTTCGTCGATGAGTGTGGAAGACAATCTGCGGCTCGGGGGATTTCGCTTCAGGGGCAGGAAAAGAGACGCGGCGGGGCGCGCCCTCGAAGAAATTTTCGCGATTTTTCCTCGTCTTGGAGAACGGCGCCGCCAGCTTTCGGGCACTCTTTCGGGCGGGGAGCGGCAAATGCTGGCAATGGGACGAGCCCTTATGAACGAGCCTCGCCTGCTGATGCTCGACGAGCCGAGCCTCGGTCTCGCGCCCTTGGTTGTGCGCGATATTTTCCAAGTCATTGCGGGCTTGAGAGATCGCGGGGTTGCAATCCTTCTTGTGGAACAAAACGCCCGCGCAGCGCTTCAGGCCGCCGGGCATGGCTATGTACTCGAGAATGGAGTTTGCGTGCTTGAGGCACCGGGCGCCGAGCTTCGGGCGAACGAACGCGTCGTTGCGGCTTACCTCGGACTAAGCCAAGCGTGAAAGAAGGCAGCCGCCTTGTCGCTCTCAAATTTGCTCCCCATCAGATATGGCAAGATGATCGGCGTGCCTGTGCATCGCAATTCGTACATAATATGAGAAAAGGCCCATGGATTTCCGGCATCTCATAAGCCATTGCCTCGATATTGGAGCAGGCATCGGGGCCTACGAATTTTGCCGCCAAGAAGATTACAACGGCGATGCAGCGGGTGGACGTTCAATGCGTCCCTCTCTTCCTATGGATTTATGCCGTCAGAGCAGCTTCATAAGAGCTTGAAGTTCCTGAGGTGGGAGGGAGCGCTCGTCATAAAGCAGAAACATTAGTCACAACAGCCATTTAAGACCGGAGAGCCGCTGCCGTCCCGGAGGATTGGAACGGGGACAGCGGGCCAGGAGCGGCCATTTTGCAAATGCCGTTGAACCTCCCGCTTGCTTCGGACGACGAAAATCTACACGTCGGGCGGGCTCTGCTAAAGGAGGCAGGTATGTGGAACGGGCTAATTCATTTGCTCCCGCTTGTAGCACTTCTCTATGGGGCTTCGGCCTATGCTGCGCCCGCACCTATTGAAGCCGAACTGGAAGCGGCCGGTCCCGCGGGTACGCTAAAGGGGACCATGCTGGCGCCAGAAAACCCGAAGGGCGCCGTTATCCTGATTATCCCTGGCTCAGGCCCAACAAACCGCGATGGCAACAGCCCGCTCGGTGTTAAGGCTTCGAGCTACAAGCTTCTGGCCGAGGGGCTCGCCGCGAGGGGCATCGTCACCGTGCGCATCGACAAGCGCGGCATGTTCGGCAGCGCTGGAGCTGTCGCCGATGCAAACGCGGTTAACCGTATCGTTGGCGCGGTCATGTACGGCGACACCTCGGACGGCCCGTGGTTCTTCGATCTGTTGAAGCGCGGCACCGACGTCTCGCAGATACGCGAGACGCTGATCTTCGGCCAGAACTACGCCGGGGGTATTCCGCTCGATCCAGCGGCTGCAGTTGCGGCTTTACCGGACGATGCCGAGATTTGCGGCTGCAACGGCATCAAAAAGGGCCGGATCACGGGCGCCATCGCGGGCCTCGGCCTCAAAACCGTCGACGAGGTCCGCGCCCATACCAAGGCGTCGGCCTCCTGCGGCTCTTGCACTGGCCTGGTGGAGCAGCTTTTGAAGGCGCAGCTTGGCGACGCTTATAACCCCGCTTGCGTCCAGCCCATCTGCTCTTGCACGCATCTCGGCCACGACGATGTGCGCCGGCTTATCTTCGCCAAGCAGCTCAAATCCATTCCGGACCTTATGCAGGCGCTCGAATGGAAGACCTCGTGCGGCTGCGCCAAATGCAGGCCCGCGCTCAACTACTATTTGCTGGCAAGCTGGCCTGGGGAATACGCCGATGACAGCCAATCGCGGTTCATCAACGAGCGCGTGCATGCCAACATTCAAAGAGACGGCACCTACTCCGTCGTGCCGCGCATGTGGGGAGGCATCACCTCGCCAAGGGAGCTGCGCGCCATCGCCGATGCGGTGGAGAAGTTCAAGATCCCAACGGTCAAAATCACCGGCGGCCAGCGCATCGACATGCTGGGCGCGCGTAAGGAAGACCTGCCCGCGGTCTGGGCCGATCTCAACGCCGCCGGCCTCGTGTCGGGCCACGCTTACGGCAAGGCTATGCGCACGGTCAAAACCTGCGTAGGCACGGATTGGTGCCGCTTCGGCACGCAGGATTCGACCGGGCTCGGCATCAAGATCGAAAAATTCACATGGGGCTCCTGGACCCCGGCAAAGGTGAAAATGGCGGTGTCGGGCTGCCCCAGGAACTGCGCCGAGGCCACCTGCAAGGACATCGGCGTGATCTGCGTCGAGTCCGGCTACGATATCCACTTCGCAGGCGCGGCGGGGCTCGACATCAAGGGCACCGAGCTTTTGGGCCATGTCAGCAACCAGGATGAGGCGGTCGAAATGATCGGGGCGCTTATGCAGCTCTACCGCGAACAGGGACGCTATTTGGAGCGCATTTACAAATGGGCCAAACGCACCGGAGTTGAACAGATTCGCCAGCAAGTGCTGGAGGACCGCGAGCGCCGCAAGGCGCTGTTGGAGCGGTTCGTCCACGCGCAGCACTTCACGCAGCACGATCCCTGGGCCGAGCGCGCGGACGGAAAGGACGCGCATGAGTTCGCGCCGCTCGCCAATCTTATCCGCATGGAGGCTGCCGAGTGACCGTCATGGAGCCTTTCTGGATCGATATCGGAAAGCTTGAGGACATTCCGGTGCGGGGCGCACGCGTGGTCAAAACCGCGCGGGGGTGCATCGCGGTCTTCCGCACCGCCGGCGACGAGGTCTTTGCGCTGAACGACCGCTGTCCGCACAAGGGGGGGCCGTTGAGCCAGGGCATCGTGCACGGGCGCTCCGTCACTTGTCCGCTGCACAATTGGGTGATCGCGCTCGACACCGGGGAAGCGCAAGGCGCCGACAAAGGCCGCGTGCGCACGGTTCCGCTCAAGGTCGAGGCCGGACGGTTGCTTCTCGACGCGAAGGCGCTTTAGCCGGGCACTAGCGGAGGCGGAGGATGCAGCAGCCCATTCGTACTACTTGTCCCTATTGCGGCGTCGGTTGCGGCCTGCTTGCCAGCTTCAAGCCAGACGGCGCGGTTGAAATAAAGGGCGACCCTGAGCATCCGGCCAATTATGGGCGGCTGTGCTCGAAAGGCTCGGCGCTTGCTGAGACCTTGTCGCTTGAGGAACGCCTCTTGCACCCTATGATCGGCGGCAGCCCGGCGGGGTGGGACAAGGCTCTCGATCTCGTTGCGTCCCGTTTTAAGTCCGCGATTGAGGAGCACGGGCGAGACTCCGTCGCTTTCTACGTCTCGGGCCAGCTTCTTACCGAAGACTATTACGTGGCGAACAAGCTGATGAAAGGCTTCATCGGCTCGGCCAATATCGACACCAACTCACGCCTCTGCATGTCCTCCTCGGTCTCCGGCCACCGGCGCGCATTCGGCGCCGATGTGGTGCCCGGGGTCTATGAGGATTTGGAGCTTGCCGATCTTGTAATCCTTGTGGGCTCGAATCTCGCCTGGTGCCACCCGGTTCTGTTCCAGCGCCTCATCGCCGCAAAGGAAAAGCGCGGGACCAGGATCGTAGTAATCGACCCCCGCGGGACCGCGACAGCTGAAGCTGCGAACCTTCATCTGCCTTTATCACCCGGCTCGGACGTGATGTTGTTCAACGGCCTTCTGGCCTATCTAGCAGCAAATGGGGCAATCGCAACGGAGTATATCGAACGTCACACCTCTGGATTTGAGGAAGCATTGAGCTGCGCCAAGGCGGCCGCAATCGAGAAGGTGGCCCAGCATACGGATCTTCCGGCGCAGGACGTTCTCGCATTTTACGATCTTTTCCTCCGCTTCCAGCGCACCGTCACGGTTTACAGTCAAGGCGTGAACCAATCCTCAGCCGGGACGGACAAGGTCAACGCCATCATCAATTGCCATCTCGCGACCGGCCGGATCGGCCGCCCTGGCATGGGACCGTTTTCGGTTACGGGGCAGCCCAACGCCATGGGCGGGCGGGAGGTTGGCGGCCTCGCCAATATGCTCGCCGCACATATGGACCTCGAAAATGCGGTGCATCGCTATCTCCTGCGGCGTTATTGGTCAGCGCCGTGCATCGCCGCGAAGCCGGGCCTCAAGGCCATCGACCTTTTCCGCGCCGTGGGCCGCGGGCAGATCAAAGCCATGTGGATTATGGGGACCAACCCGGCCGTCAGCCTTCCGGAGGCAAACGAAGTCCGGGCCGCTCTAGGCCGCTGCCCCTTCGTTGTAGTCTCCGATATTACCTCCGAAACCGATACTGCTGCGTACGCGGATGTGCTGCTGCCTTCGTTGGGCTGGGGCGAGAAGGAGGGAACGGTAACAAATTCGGAAAGGCGTATTTCGCGCCAGCGCACGTTCCTGCCCGCACCAGGGGATGCGCGCCCGGACTGGTGGCAGCTCTCCGAAGTCGCCAGGCGCATAGGGTTTGCGAATGCGTTTTCCTACCGGAGCGCGGCTGAAATTTTCGCCGAGCACGCGGGGCTCGCCGCCTTCGAAAACGAAGGATCGCGCGCCTTCGACATTGGAGCCTATGCCGGGATCACGGCGCAAGACTACGCCGATCTCGTACCGTTTCAGTGGCCGCAACATGCCGGGCAGTCCACCCGGACAAGGAGGTATTTCGACGAGGGCGGATTCTTCACTCCCGATGGGAGGGCGCGTTTCGTCCCCACTCCGTGGCGCGCACCGGCGTCCACGGCAGCGCGCGCGTTCCCGCTGATACTCAACACAGGGCGCGTCCGCGATCAGTGGCATACGATGACCCGCACCGCGAAAGCTCCGCGCCTTATGAGCCACGTACCGGAGCCATTTGTGGAGGTGCACCCTTCGGATGCGGCGCGCTTTGGGTTGCGGAATGGCGGGCTGGCCGCTGTGCGCAGTCTCCGCGGCGAGGTTGTGGTGCGCACCGTAGTATCCGCCGGCCAAAAACCCGGATCGGTTTTCGTGCCAATCCACTGGACCGATCAATATGCAAGCCAGGGGCGTGTGGATGCGCTCGTAGAAGGCTTTACGGACCCTATCTCCGGCCAGCCCGAGTTGAAATTCACGCCGGTCTCGGTCGCGCCTTACCCCGCCGCTTGGCACGGCTTTGCGGTGTCCGCGCAACCGCCAAGCAGAACCGGCCCCGGCTACTGGGCGCTGGCGCGAACAAAGGGCGGTTTCCTGCTGGACCTTGCGGGCCTGTCCCCGGTGAGGGATTGGATGGCACTTGCTCGCACAGTGCTTGCGCTCGATGAAGGCGCAGATGTGCTCGCTTATCATGACGCCGGGGCGGGCCAGCACCGGTTCGCAGCGTTTGAGGAGGAGCGGCTGACCGGCGCTTTGTTTATCGCCCGCGATCCCCTCACTGTCTCCCGCAGCTGGATATGCGGGCATCTCGGCCGCGCCATGCGCCACTCTCAAGACCGGCTTCAACTGCTCGCAGGCAGGGCAGCGGCCCGCGAAGACCGGGGCGTTATGGTTTGTTCGTGTTTCGAAGTCGGGGCGAATCAGATCGCCGACGCCGTGAAGACGGGCCGCTGCCGCAACGCCGATCAGATTGGCCAGGCCCTGCGCGCGGGCACGAATTGCGGTTCATGCCGGCCCGAGATTCTGAAGATTATTCATACACAGCAAACTTTGATTGCTGGGTAGCATCTTGGCGGAGAGGGACTTCCGTTGGCGTGCCTCCAGGAGCGGCGCCGGCCGGGCGGTACGAAATTTTCCCGATGACCGATTGCCGGTTGACACACATTTAGGGAGAACAACCAATGTCCCAAAACAATCTCCGTTCGGAGCTTAGAAACCGCCCCGCCGAGCCGCTCCTGCCCATCGAGAAAAAGCTCATCGGCTGGAGCCTCGCGCTCGGGATCGCGCTCTTAATCGCGCTCCTCATCATCGGCAAGCTCTATCCGCTGAACGTTTAGCCGGAGCGGGCTTGCCCCTAGCCTCCGGTTTCTTAACGAAGGCCGCCGCTTTCGAAGCGGCGGCGGCTTCTTTCGATATTGAGCTAATATAGCACAAGCGCTTTACGGGACCGTTAAGCGGAGTGCGTGATCGTAAGTCATTGATATAGCATGAATAATATTGCGGCGCGGCGAGCGTGCCTGGCGGGGATCACGGTTAATCCTAAGTTGCAACTATATTTAACGGGATTCTGGAAACGCAGAATCCGGCCAAAAGCGAGGAAAAATTCGCAGAAAGACGGCGGCGGCAAATATGAAAATCCGGCGTTTACCATGGCGGCATTAACCATGATGGGGCCTTGCACAAAACGAATGGTCTGTTAACCCGCGCCAGTCTTCGCGGCAAAAAAAGCGGGCCAAGCCCGGAGCGAGGGCTTGGCCCGTTAAGGGCTCCCGGGTTCATGCAGCGTGGCCAGTCTGGCGGAACCTGGGAGACCTCGTCGCGTGGGCAAGGAGGAAAAACCACGCGGGGAAAAGGAGATACGGGAAGTGCCGTCTTCGGCCGGCCCCGCCAGCCTAGAACTTCGCGAAAGTTTGGCATCTCAGCGCGCGGGGGGCTTCGCGGAGGAGCTTGCGGGCTGCGCATTCGGCCTGGAACGGCCGGGGAATTCCTGACCTTCCAGACTGTTGAATGTATGCAAAGCTGACAAGAACTTATAGCTTTCCTCGTTTTGATGTTTACGCACGATAATCCCGGCCGCAATTCCCTGTACTTCGATGACATAAGCGTCAGACATATCTGAGCATCCCCTAAAATTGGACATAGTCTTATTCCTTATATAGTCCTGCATTTGTTCTGAGCGCTACAGTGTGCACCATTTGCTATAAAATAGAGTAGAATGGGTAGAAGTAGCGTAGCAAAGGATATCATGATTGCGTTCCCGTCATTATTTACGCCAGGATGACACAAATACTCAACATTGAAAACCGCTTTCACGTGCCTCAACAGTCCAATTCTTCTTAGATAGGCGGTAAATTGCGGCTTATGGCCTACTGGTTACGGGCTATTATTGAAAAGCAGGCATTTGTGCGAAAACCGTGACACCAGTGCCCACAAAAAAGCAACGATATTTCTTTTGCATGGTTTATAGCGGATGGTGGAGCAAAATTGTTCCAATAGCACCCTGCTCTCGCCCTGAGCCGGCTGCGGTGTTGAAGCAAGTACCACACCCGGAAAAGGCTTCGCTGAGGGCGGCGATAGCAAAAAGCAAAAGCCGGCTGCAGGCACGCCCGCCTTCTTGGCGAAACCGGTCGAAGTCTGGCAATAAAGAGCATGAGCCCCTTCTGCAGTATACCGGCTTCCTGGTGGACCTTTCGCCAGCGCTGCTAGGAAACAGCGTTTCATGAATGGGTCGCGGATCAGGAATGCCGCTAACGTAACCAGCGAGGGTTAGGCCGGCCCGCAGAGCCAAGGCGGCCGGTTAGATGTTTCAATCGTCGAAATGTTGGGTATTTTGTGCGGTATCGCTCCCGCTATGGCGATATTCTATCGAGAAAATATAAACTTAAAAAGACGAACTGGCGGAGAGGGTGGGATTCGAACCCACGGTACGCTTTCACGTACACACGCGTTCCAGGCGTGCGCCTTAAACCACTCGGCCACCTCTCCATGCGCTTAAGGACGCGCAAGCGCGCACTATACCGAACGGCGATCCGGCTGCAAGGCCCGATAAAGGCACTTATTACGATTGCGCGCGATTTCTTCCCGCAAAGCCGTGATAGACTTCGGCGAAGGTCCCCGTCTTCTGAGGATTGAAGGCGGGAGGGAGGGTGCGATGCAGCGAATTACAATTACAATCGACGATGATTTGATGGCCGAGATCGAGCGCTTCATGCAGATGCGCGGTTACGAAGCGCGGTCGGAGGTTTTCAGAGATCTGGTGCGGGCAGGACTGCAACGGGTCTATGAGGACGCCGGCGGCACCGGAGACTGCGTCGCCGCCCTGACCTATGTCTACGATCACGATATGCGCGGACTATCGAAGCGGCTCTGCGACAGCGGGCACGAGCATCACGACCTCGTGCTCACCACGCTGCATGTCCATCTCAATCACGAAAGTTGCATGGAGGTTGCGATTCTTAGGGGAAAAGTCGCGGAGGTGCGGCATTACGCCGGGCATGTCATAGCCGAGCGCGGCGTGCGCCACGGCCGGCTTACGACCGTGCCGGTGGAGACGCCGGAAGAGAGCCACGTCCATGGCGGCGAAGCGGACGGCGAGCATAAGCACATCCGCGTGCGTCAAGCCGGCTCTAGCTGAGGCCCGCGCGAAAGTGTCGTCTTGCCCCGTATCGCCGTTGCCCTTCTATGGCCGCGCCGCTCCCAACCCGGCCCCTAGAGAACGCCAGTAGGGGCCGCAACGGACCCAGAACTGCGAAGCGAGTTTTCTCATAAGAAGCGAACTCTGATTTAACCTCCTGGTTCAACATTGCCGCCGGGCAAAGCCGGTGCAAGCGGCTGCCCTTTCACAACGGCGGGAAACGCAAACTCGATTTCTGTGTTTGCTCTATCGGCTGCGAGGAGCAACCCATGCCGAAACGCATCGAGGACTACGCTCTTATCGGCGACTGCGAAAGCGCTGCACTCGTTGGGTGCGACGGATCGATCGATTGGCTGTGCTGGCCGCGCTTCGACTCGGGGGCGATTTTCGCCGCCCTGCTTGGCAACGAGGAAAACGGCCGCTGGACCCTCACAGCGGCGGATAAAGGCGCAAAGGTCACCCGCCGGTATCGCGGCAACACGCTCATCCTCGAAACCCTGATCGAAACCGCAGGCGGAGCCGCCACCGTCATCGATTTTATGCCGCTGCGCGAAAGCGGCACCGGCCATTTGATCCGGCTCGTTCAGGGACGCCGCGGCCGGGTGGAGATGGCTACAGAACTTGTGCTTCGCTTCGATTACGGCCTGATCGTTCCTTGGGTCACGCGCATTGACGGCGGCCTTAAAGCGGTCGCAGGGCCCGCCATGGCAGTCTTGCGTACCGCAGCCCCCATCGAGGCAGAAGGCTATAGGCACCGCGGCACCTTTATCGTCGAAGCCGGCGAGACAGTCTCCTTCGTTCTTAGCTTCGCCGATTCCTTCGGGCCGGTGCCCGCTCCAGCCGAACCTATGAGGGCATTGGACGAGACCGGACGGGGCTGGCAGCGTTGGTCGGAACAATTCAGCGGCGGCGGACCATATTCCGATGCAGTTCTGCGCTCTCTCATCGCCTTGAAAGCTCTCACCTACCGCATAACCGGCGGCATCGTCGCCGCTCCCACCAC
>Ga0326728_10004734_pt1 | contig 39691 bp, 31 predicted proteins | sample MB3enrmetagenome_FD_207602 | JGI IMG/M metagenome (GOLD analysis project Ga0326728, IMG submission 207602) | Lab enriched peat soil microbial communities from McLean, Ithaca, NY, United States - MB31MN | ecosystem: Environmental > Terrestrial > Soil > Wetlands > Peat | place: USA: New York... | reverse complement strand
TCCACATGGGCTCACCCTGGTAGGAATATTTCAACCAGGGCTCGTAGGAAAACCACCAGAATTGCAGATAGTTGCATTTCAGCTTGGCCATCTGGTCAAGGAACTTGACGTAGTCGGGATAGGAAAACACGGACAAGTTGATGAGGCCGCCCGACTGCAACAAAAAGCCCCGACGTGAGAACGCCGGGTCCATGCGAACGTCGAGGGCGGGGGCGGAAAGGTCAGGCCGCACGGCGGGAATGGCGTCCCCCGTTATGGTGAAGGTTACGCCCAACCGCTCAATGAATTCATAGGCGGCGTACAGGGCGGAGGCATCGTCATTGCCCCCGACCACGAGGGCAGGGTGACCCCGCAAGGCCCCCGCCTTAATGACAAATCCCTCCGGTTTGAGACCGGTGAAATCAACCCACTTGGCCTGTGCCGCTTCCCGCACCGCGGAGTTTGTTGCCGGACCGCCCAGGAGGATCAGTCCCTCTCTGGCCGGCCGTGAGGCAACCTCCGCACTGGCCACGATGGGGAGTTCGGCTCCGGTTAACAGGCGTAAGTACTTCTGCAATTCCGTGGCCGCGTATTTGTTCAGTTCCCCGGCACCTTCGCCCATCACCAGGGATGCCTGGGGCTTGCCTCCACCGGCTATGGGCACAGGTGCAGCTTTACTTGCGCCCGCCACCCTCCCCGATCCGATCAGGGCAACGAAAAGGAGTGCCGCTGCCCCGTGAGGCCTCGCGGCAGATTTCAAAACGGATGAAGATGCCATGCTGACTCCCCCGGAATTCAATTAGCTTTAATTCGTGCCGCAACAATCTACTACTTTGGGTGGGATTTACTGCATATTTGTTTGCGCTACCGGCTTGTGCGTGCCGATTCGGATTGATGCGGATTGCGCAGAGCAGAGCTCTGCGAATCCAAGGCATCGATGATGATGAGTGCCACCGCCCCATTTTACGGGTAGGGGGTTCGGGCCGAATCCGGGGAAGTACTCGATCATCCCACCTTCCGGGTGCGTCATTCAGGAGGATCAGCAGGCGAACGCGGGAACCACATCGGAGGTTCGGCGACTTGAGCGGCCAAGTGTTGTGGAATCGACCGGCTGGCGCAGCTCTGCGTTTTTGTATTGATCTGCAGTGGGCCGGGCTCGAACTGGCGTCCTTAGGTTGTCATAAGTAGGAATATCGACGGGTATGGTCAGAGTCGTGAATCGCGGAGCTGCGCTCGCTCTGCGCCAGCCGATCCATTTTGGGTCCATCTCTTCCCTGTGATGGCATATTGATTGGCTTAATAGGGCTTGATTGAGGACCTGCAACCACTACAATAGGGCGTCCTAGGAGGGCATATGGCTGTCCATTCGCTTTTTCTTTCCAAGTTGAAGCCGGAGCAACGGCGAGACCTTGAAGACCGCCTGTACGCCCGGCAGAACGGTATTTGTTTCATTTGCGAAGACCCCATCGACCTCGACCTTCAGCGCAAAGATCTTGAGATCGATCACATTGTCCCCATCGCCATCGAAGGAAAAGATGAAGAAAATAACTTTGCTCTCACCCATGAGCCCTGCAACAGGAGAAAGAGCTCTTCGGATCTGCGCGTCGCTCGTGTCCTCTGTCGGTTTTCAAGGATCGAGCAGATGGCTAGTGCCGAACCGGGGCAGCAGGGTGCGAACCTGGGCCACGTGCTGAACGCGTATGGTGGATCAAAGGATAGCTTGAGAATGATGGTCGAGAAGGATACGGTTCGATTCTCGATTCCGGGAGAGAGTGGCTCTCCGGTCACGACCCTGCCGCTTTGGCATGATCCATTGAGTCGAATGAATTACTGTTTTGCCAAACTGCCATTGACATACCTCCATCACGATAGCCGGATCAACCCGCGCAGTATTGGGGTGAACATTCGTGGGTTGATCGAAGAATTCATTCACGGACGCCCGCAGCTTCATGTAACGCTCGCCTGGTGGACTCAGGAATCAAGTGACGAGGGGAAGGTCCTGGTATTTGATGGTCAGCATAAGGCGGCTGCACAGATCCTCTTGGGGGTTAAGGAACTTCCGGTTCGTATTTTCATTCGGCCGAATCGTAACGTCCTGCTTGAGGCAAATACCAATGCCGGCGATAAACTGAGGCAAGTAGCCTTCGACGCGGCAGTCAAACGTCACCTGGGGAACACTCTCTACTTCGAGCGCGTCCAGGAATACCAGAAGCTCAAGGGACTTTCTCCAGATGACTACTCGTTCTCTGAGCAAGACATGGTCAAACTCTTTCGCGGTGAGCACCGGGAATTGATCCGGTACATCGTGGATGCCGTCCGTGACAGTATTACCCGCGACAAGGAAAATAAGCTCATGGATTTTGTCGAATACGCGGGCAAAGGTACCGAGAAACCGCTGTCTTACTCAACAATCGAGAAGAGCTTTTATTCTGAGTTCTTGCACATGAAGCCGATTGATGCCCCGTTGTCTGCGGGGCTTGATACGGGAACTAACCCGCGAGCCCTTGAAAGGGAGCAGATGATCCGGCTAATGTCGATGTTTGCCGAAGTTTTCTTCGTGGAAAAGTGGGACCCAGAAGTGACAGGTCGGAGGATCGAGGATCGCGTGCTTAAGGGCGAACCGATTCCACTGCCGCATCTACGCGCATGGCGGGTGGCGCGGGAGGAGGTCTTGATCAATATTTTGGCCTGGGTGCGCTTCACGGTTGAAAACTACTATGCATTCAATCAAGAAATGATCGACAAAGATCAGCTGATGCAGAGACGCCATCCTGAAGGGCTTTGGTTTACTCTAGGAACGGTGCTACGGAACATTGGCGATTTGCCATGCTGGGTCGATACCAAACTTGCCCAGACGATATTCGGTGGAAAGCCAAACCGCGATTTCTGGAAGAAGATATTTGCAGATGGCGTCTCGCCAACTGGAATCAGGGTTCTTGCTCGGGGTTTGGAGTTGAAATCCCTTATCACACCGAAAGGAGCAGCATAAGTGCCGCCATCTATACCGAACGCCGATTCTGTTAACTCTGCTTTCCGGCGAGTGGTGAAGCAGCTTGGCACGGTGCGGAAGCGAATCAACGCATCAGCTGCCAAGGAAATGAAGGCCGATGACTACGAGCTGGCGCAAAAGTGGATGGAGATGGGCCGCTCTGTGGCCGATTTCGCCGGGCGTTTGGATGCTTTCGTCGCGGAATGGAGGCGCTTGGTGAAAGCGACCCGCATCGTGGCTCGGTCCCAAAGTGCAAATGACCCGGTCGGGTCAACCGTAACAACGGCAACCAAACAAACGCCAGTGTGGAAGTTTTGTGAGCCTGCGCTAAGGGCTTTGGTCGCGCGTGGGGGATCGGCGTCACTTCATGAGATCGTGGACGACCTCGGAAGAGATTCTGCACTCATGCTGAATGGTGCTGATAAGGTTACATTATCCGCCCGTGGCATTCCTCGATGGCATAAGACCATAAAGCAAGCATATAGACATTGCCAGCGAGAAGGTTGGATCGAAAGGCGTGGAGATGGGATATGGAAGATTACTCCCAAAGGGGCATCCCTTGGGGCAAATAAAGAGGATTGTAATGGTGCCGCGCTTTGAAGCGGGCAGCAGGTAGCGCTGAGGTATTTGGCCCCGAGCCGAGTTCCTTGGCGGTCCTTTCACATTGCCGTGCAATGAACAGGTCGAGATTGCGATTTGAAGTGCCGCGGAGGAAGGCAAACTGCGCCTGCCTCCGCGCTCTCTGCAACCTGCTATCGCCGAGAGCTCAGTCCGCCAATCTGGGCTGCCATTCGAAGGGTAGAAGTTTGTCAATAGCCTCAGGGAGGCCGGCGAATTGCGGACGCCATGCCTTTCGGATGTTGGGCCCATCCGGATCGGGATACCCGAACCGCAAATCATAGAGGTCATAAAGGCGCTGAAAGAACCTCGAGAAATGAACAGGGCTGTCAGCGGGCGGATAGCTTTTCAATATAGAGGGGCCAGCGGCCGTGCAGCGGTAGACCAGGAGTCCCACCGCCTCGTAGCGCATTCCGGGATCGGTGATGGTGCTTCTTCCACTCAAGGCGAGCATCACATCGTGGTATCGTCGAATGGCGGGTAAGGGCTTATCGTGCTCATCAAAAGACGCGTCTTGCACGTTTCCAACTTCCGATTCTTTGGCGAATCTGATCAGGTGGAGAAAGCCAAAGACCAGCCCCGGGTACATCAGGTGAACATTGGTGCATTCGCCTAAGGCTTCTTCCATCCGATTCGTAAGATTGCGAAAGGCGTTTCCTGTGCTCTTCCCGGAGATCGCCAACGCCGGCCCCAAGCCTGGTACCAAAACCGTGATATCTACATCCTTATACTTGATCCCTCCCAGGACGCGGTGCTCTGACGTACCTTCGACCTCGGGCGAGGTCCGGAGCGTGTAATTGGCGTTATTCACTTTCTCGCTTGAAAAGCCTTGCCGTGGAATTACCCACTCCGGAGGGAATCCGCCCTCGAGGACCAGACGCGTCGCGCAATAGGAATGAAGAGGGCGGATGTGCTTTTGAGATTGTGTTTTCACCCCGGCACATAGGTTCTTCAGTGCGTCACCGAGAGTAACAATCCGAGGTTCTTTGCTCATTTGTGCATCCGCCAATTCCGCATTTCGGCAGCTGCGGCGCGGAGGGCAACGCATTCCGAAGCGCTAAGGCCCAGTTTGCGCCGGAGGACGATGCGGTCCACTAAGTCTGTCGCGGCTTCTGCATCCTTGCCACGAGTCAATCCGTCCAGACTCGATAACAAACCTGGCAACTCACGGCGATCGGGGAGAGGAATTAACACCCTCTCCGCCTCAGAGGGCTCCAGCTTTAGCATCCCACCCCCCAAAGGGTGTCCTTCGAGCTCACAACTGAGTTTGGTCAACGACGAATACCAGCCGGCAATAAACGGTTCAGCACGCTCACCTTTAACAAACCGCACCAGGTGCAACGTGTTGGGAGCAACGAGTCCGGAGCGGTTGCCCACCATGCGCGGGGTCTGGCCGGACATGTAGGAAAGGAAGGCATCTGCAACCCGCACGTGAGGCACGGAGTACCAAGGCTCTCGGACCCGGCACTTGAATCGCTCTGGTACGCCCAATTGTTCACCGAATTTTAGATACTCGCGCACAGCGCGAGGCAGCTTGTCTTCGCTGACCGGAGGAACAGCGAGGAGATACGCTTTCCCTCCTGCGTCGCGAAGTTTGGCCCACTCAACTTTGCGCAGTAGCGGGCCGAAGGAGTTGTCCATGGAAAGCAGCGCAGGCCTAAGGAGAGCCGTGGGAAGGTGCCACTTCCGAGACTCGGAGAGTGACACGTGGAAGAAATCGTTACAGCCCGTGACGTATCCGATTCCGGCGTCAGCGACTGTACCAAGCCGCATTACTTGATTGTTTTCCGAGAGGCCATGGTACAGTTCCCGGGCCTTCGGTGCCAAAAGGTAGTGCGTCAATCGCGTTCGTCCGCTGAGCACCGCCTCGATGTTTACGGGCTGTTCGACGTAGCTCTCCGCTTCCGCTTCTTGAATGTCCCTGAGGATCGCGACCGAAAACCAAGTGCACTGAGTCTCATATCCGTCGCAGAGCAGAACGCCGGTGTCCTCGCTCAGATCCGGGAAAAGCTTTTGACGGAAAATCGAAAGCTGAATCCGCCCGAACTTGCTTGCGACGAACCTCAGCACCTCTTTCGCGTATTGGGCGTGCGTTAGTTCCACAGGTACGACCATGCCCAATCGGCCACCCTTTTTCAAAAAGCTCGCGGCGTGAATGAGGAATGGAGCCCAAGATGATGATAGTTTCGGAAGGTGCACGCCAGCTTCGCGCGCGCGCGCGAGAGCAAAGGAGCGACTGGAACCGTTAAAGCTCTGGTACCGGATAAATGGCGGGTTGCCCACTACGGCATCGAACCCAGGCGTCTCGTTCCGCCTGATGGAAAAGAAATTCCTGTTGATCAGCTTATAGTGACCGGGCCACTCACTTGCCACGCGGAGGGCTTCCTCATCAACGTCTATGCCCCATATGCGCGGCTCCTCGTTTCGCCCGTTGTCAAGGCATTGAGACGCTGAGCGCAAGAAAACTCCGCCGCCACAACTTGGGTCGAGCAGGGTATTTTCAGGGCTCCGAACTGCCCATTTGACAATCCAGCGTGCCACTGGCTCGCCAGTGTAGAATGCCCCCAGACTCTTTTGGTATGTCGCAGTTGCCATGCGCAGCGCCGTAACCAGTATACTTGTTTACTTGGATTTCGGCTGTGATTTCCCAACCGAACGGTGAAATACACCTTACCACCTTCACAGACAAAGCGCCAAGCGCCGGCTAGTGTTGGCGCTTGTTTTATGGCGGCCTGCGATCTCCCGGCGGGGGCTTGTTAGCGTCGGCGCCTCAAGGCAGCGCGGAGTCAGGCTCAGTTGACCCGGAATGTCTAGGGTGTGCACACGGAGGACCCGATGTATACGCCACCCGTGAATTCGCATGCGCGCTCCGAAATTCTGGCCAAGGGGGCGAATCAGCCAGTAACAATCCACATTGACGTAAAACGGCCAAACCGCGCCTCGGGCGCGTCGCCGCCGAAGAATTCCGCCGAGGCAGCGCCAGACAGTTCGGCAGGCAAGCCGAAGGATTCATCATGATCCCGGCGCTTGATTTCTGCGGGTATTGACCCAACCGGTCCGCCTGACGCTTGCTGAGGGGCAGGTTATGGGCGAAAAGTCCGAAAATTCGTCAGGATAATTGCGCATAGGCTGAAACCTGTCCACCTACCGAACAGTCGGTCAAGCGGGGATTTGCGGGCAGCATCGGGAAATGCCGGAATATCCATAATGAGAGGTTCGACCTTTTCCGCCGGCCACGGTTGGCGCGCAGTTTCGCCGTGGCAAAATCCGGGTTCCAACCCTCATTCCCGATGGACATTGCTTGCGGGTGGCCGGAAGCGCGCGTAAATGTCGCGCAGGGCTTTGGCCACGGCGGCGTCGGCGCGGGCCGGCAGGAACGCTTCCGCAAAGGTCCTGCCGCGCGTGATGCCCACCCAGAGGGTCAGCGCCACGGCCGCCAGCCACACGCAGGCGTTCTGGGGAGAGGCCAGCGGCCAACCGTAGGGCGTGTAGAATTCATGGCGGCTGAAGGGGTAGAAATAAACGATGGGCCAGTCGCGCCCGCTGCCCAGCAAGTCGCAGATCAGGTGAACATGAAAGGCCAGGAAGGAGAGCAGCAGAACCTTTACGCGCTGGCGCGCCAAGGCGGTGGAGATGGCGGTGACCGCTACCGCCGCCACCACGCCGTGGGTCAGCACGTGGTGATACTCGCTGTACGCTCCCGCCCCGCCCAGCAGGGATAAGGCGTCCAAATCGGGCAGCACGCCGGCCCACGTTACCAGGCGGCGGTCGCGGCGCTCCGGCAGGCGGTGGCCGATCAGCCAGGAAATTGCCAGGTGAATGGGAACCTGCATGGGAGCCTCCAAACATCCACTTGCGATTCTAACCGATGGATGTGCCAAAGGCACCTTGGACTGCGGCGGCTCGACGCCGCCTTGAAATGACGCGGAGGAAAATGACCAAGGCGGCGTCGAGCCACCGCAGTCCAAGGCGCTTGACTATCCCTCCCGCGAGGGCTAACCTGCAATTAACAAGTCCGCCCGAACCTCGCGAGCAAGGGCCCCAGGGAGGGCCACGGATATGACCACGCCTGTTTCCCCTCTGAAACGCGAAGCAGGTTAATCGGGAGGTGCGCTATGCTTACCGTTCGCTTGGTGCAAATGATCGAGGACCACGCGGAGGAGTTGACCCGGGAGCTCATCAAGGACCTCCAGAGCAATCCACGAACCCCGCATTACCATCATCTGACGTACGAAGAGTTACATTATCGGACCTACGCTGTTTATAAGAACCTCGGCCATTGGGTTAGTCAAAAGGGTGAGGACCAGGTGGCGGCTAATTACGCCGACCTGGCGATCCGCCGCTATGCCGAAGGCGTTCCCCTTGAGGAAATTGTTTTTGCCCTGATTTCAACGAAGAATCACCTTTACCAATATGTTCGGTCGACCGGCCTGATGGATTCCGCGGTGGAGTTGCATCAGGAAAGGGAAATCCGGCGCATGATCGGATACTTTTTCGACAAGGCGATCTACCATACGGTAAAGGCTTATGAGCACGAGGCCGCCCCGGACCGCCCGAAACAGGCGATGAAGTCGGCGGCCTGAGCGGAAACGTTACGCCCCGCGGATCGTACATTGGCGGCGTAGCGCCGCCCTTCAGGGCGGCACTTCCCGTCTACGGTAATCGCCATTGGCAAAGCTGTCCGTATCATGGAAGTGTCGGGCTAAAGCCCGGCGCTACGTCCATCGCGCAGTTGTTTTCAGGGCGTCGCGTCCCTTGTCCACGGGAAGTTTGCCGAAAGGTGCAGGGTGACGCGTTGGCCTGCTCGCAGTTTGTCTGTGACACCCACGACCACCGGTTCGGCGCCTTCCACCAATTTGACTCCTACCACGCGGCAACGGTCGGCGATCGTGACTCCTGCGAATTCTTATTGTCCACCGCGACCCGTCTCCGTGGTCGCGACGGCGCGCAAGGTGGGGACAATCTCCACGGCTTGCCGAAGGTCGCGCGCGCGAAAAATCAGGCGCGAAAATTCAGAGTCAAATTGTCGGTTGTCCGGTATCATCTGGGATTGGCTCTCGCGGCCTTACCGTCGATTCGACACAAGGAGGGATTTGACGATGCGCATCGCCGTTTCCGTTGCCGAGAAGGAGAAAGGCCGGGGCGCGGAGTCGCCTTATTTCCAAGCGCTCCTGGCAGCGGGCGCTACGGGGAAGGAAATCGACCTTGTGTCTGCCTCGGATGCGCCTCGCGTGCGCGCTGAGGATTACGATGGGGTCCTATTCGCGGGCGGAGAAGATGTGGACCCCTCCTTTTATGGCGAGACGAGACAACACAATAGCGTTCATGACCACCGCCCGCGTGACGAATTTGAGTTTTCCCTGCTCGATGGCGCCCTGGCGCGGCGGACTCCCATCCTAGGCATCTGCCGCGGCGTGCAGATGATCAACGTGAAATTCGGCGGCACCCTCTACCAGGATATGAAGGAAGACGCCGCGCCGCAGCTTGAACATCGCCAGACCGACGTCGGCAGGTCGCGGCAGGAGGCTACGCATTCGGTGCTGGTGACGGACCCGGAATCGAGCCTGGGGGCCATCGTGCAGGGCGCTTGCCGCGTCAACAGCCTGCACCACCAGGCGGTCAAACGGTTGGGTAGGGGACTAAAAGTCACAGCGCATTCGGAGGATGGCTTTGTGGAAGCCGTGGAATCCGCAGAAGAATACCCGTTCCTGATAGCCGTGCAGTGGCATCCGGAGGAAATGGTGAGCACCTCGGCCGAGCAGCGCGAGATTTTCGTGAGATTTGTGACAAAATGTCGCGAGGGGGTGGCGGGGAAGTAACCCTGGCGGACCACGTCCCACTCTGCCGCCGTTAATCGGGTTGCCCCGACATCAAAACGAAATTATGGACGAACTCAATATCGAACCTCGGGAAGTGCACGACATGATCCAGAAGGGCGCGAAGTTCCTTCTACTTGACTGCCGCGAACCTTGGGAATATCAAACCGCTCGCATCGAGGGAGCCACACTGATTCCGATGCGGCAGATTCCACAAAAGCTCGACGACATTCCGAAAGACCAGTTGGTGGTGGTCTATTGCCATGCGGGAGTGCGGAGTTTCAATGCGGCCTCCTGGCTGAAAGAGCAGGGAGTGAACGCGCTAAGCATGAGTGGCGGCATCGATCGATGGTCGATGGAGATCGATCCCCAGGTGCCAAGGTACTAGCCAAACGTCCCGCCGGGGGCTATGCTTACGCCGTCGTCCGAAGCCCCAAGGAGCAAGGGACCATGCCGACCAGGATTCTGTTTGTGCAAGGCGACATCACGGAGATGGCGGTGGACGCCATCGTCAACGCCGCGAACACGGACCTCACGATGGACGCGGGTGTGGCGGACGCCATTCGTCGCAAGGCGGGGGAACGCATTCAAGAGGAGTGCGAGCGCGTGGCGCCGATCCGCCTGGGCGAAGCGGCGGCGACCACCGGCGTAACTTTGAAAGCGCTATTCGTAATTCATGCGGCCAGCATCCGGCCCGGCGAAACGGCCACCGCGGAATCCCTTCGCCTCGCAACCCGCGCCAGCTTGATGCGGGCGGAGGAGAAGGGGATTCGAAGCATGGCGTTTCCCGCGCTCGGCACGGGCGCGGCGGGGCTCTCCATGACGGAGTGTGCGCCGATCATGCTCAATGCTGTGCTTGAGCACCTCAGGGCACGCACGAGTCTGGAGAAAATCTACTTCGTGCTCTTCGACGAAGCGGCGCTCAAGGTGTTTGAAGAAACCTACGGACGGTTAACCGCCCGCCCCGCGGCAAGGCCCCAGTGACAAAGTCGGGAAGCGAATGCGAACTGTGAAGGGGTCTCACGACCTGGTGTCTGCCACGCCTAAACCCAAATTTCTGTCTTGCCGAAACCTGCCCGGCGTTGCCATGTTCCGGAGGAAAAAATGAAGAAGACCCGAAGAGAATTCCTGTCAGAAATGGGAAAGGCCGGCGCGGGCATAGGGTTATGCGGAACCATGGCTGTGGCGGACCGGGGAGAGCGGAGCGGGATCCCTCCCTCTCCCGGCCTACCACAGCACCTTTCCGACCTGAAAGCTGGCTGGTTGGATCTTGCCCGGACTTATCGGCCTCACACGAGATGGTGGTGGCCCGGAAGCGCCGTAACCCGGGACGGGATCACGTGGGAGTTGGAGCAGATGAGCGCCCAGGGAATGGGCGGGGTCGAGATCATGATTCCCTGGAGGATGTATGCTAAAGGGAACATTCCTTATTTGTCGGAAGAGTGGCTTCGGATGGTGCGGCACGCCATCGAGAAAGCCACAGAATTGGATATGGAAGTCGCCGTGACATTTTCACCCGGCTGGGGATTTGGAGGCTTTTGGGTCCCCCCCGCGGAGCGCAGCAAGGTGTTGACCCATGGGTGGGTGGACGTGAGTGGACCGGCGGAATTTGATCAGGACATCCCCGCCTACACCCCCCGGCGGCCTAATTCGGTATCAGGAGGCTCGCCCAAGGCATTATCTTCGGAGGTTCTTGACGATAACTCGGTGGTGGCTGTTGTGGCGGCAAAGGTCACCGGGACAGGTTTGGATGGGAATACCCTGATCGACCTGAGCAGGCAGGTCAACCAAAGCCACCTGGAATGGCACGTGCCCCCCGGCTCTTGGCGCCTGATGGCTTTCCGCCTCAAGTACACGGCGCAGCAGTGTTCGACAACCAATAATTTCATTCGGCCGCAATGGGTGATTGATCACCTCAGCAAAAAAGCGGTGAGTAATTATTGTGATTATCTGGGGGGGGTGCTTTACCAGGCTTTTGGGGGGCAGTTTGGCAAGACCGTGGACTCCATGTTTTCCGACAGCTTCGAAATTTCCTGCCTACCCGACACGTTGCTGTGGAGCAACGACACCTTGCAGCGGTTTGCCGCGTACAAAGGTTACGATCTGACGCGCTACCTGCCCGCCATTTGGTGGGACATTGGGGAGTTGACACCGAAGATCCGGTACGACATGGGGGATTTTCTGAGCTGGCTCGGCCTCGACACTTTTTTCAAGACGTTTGTGGGTTGGTGCAAGGACCACAATACGCAGGCGAGAATCCAGCCGCATTACCGCTTTACGGAAGAAATCATCGAGGGGGCGGGAAGCACGCCCCGCCCGGAATTGGAAGTGTCAACGAAGCGATTTGCCGTGGTGGCTGACCCCCGCAAGGCGATCGCGGCGGGCGCACATCTTTACGGCAGTAAAATTGTTTCTGCCGAAGCCTATACGTTTCTCCATCGCATCCGCTATCAAACCACCCTGGAGGACATGAAGATTACCACCGACGCCTTCCTGCGTGATGGCGTGACGCAGTTCTATAATCACGGCTATATCTACTCGCCCGAAATGCACGTGGCCCCTTCTCGCGATATGCCCTGGGCTAACCGGATCAGCCATTGGAATACGTGGTGGAAGTATTACCATCATCTGACGGAATACGTGAGCCGGAGTTGCTTTTTGCTGCGGCAAGGCACCTTCGTTGCCGACGTCCTCGTTTATTCGCCTCAGTCTACAGTTTGGTCGGAGAAAGCTCTGTTTGTGAATGAACGCCGAGTCATGCCATATGGCGACCTGCCGAAGACGTTAGTCGCCAACGGTTACGATTTCGACCCGGTGAATGACGATGTGCTCCAGAACCGCGCCCGTGCGGAAAGCGGCCAGATCAAAGTCCGTGATCAATCCTATCGGTTCCTGATTCTGCCCAAGACGACGGCCATACCGGTTGCGACTATGGAATTTATCCGGCAATTTGCCTTGGGTGGAGGAATTGTCATTGCCCTGGACGAGTTGCCGGCAACTTCGACGGGCCTGAATGACTTCCCGCAGAATGATCAGAGGATGAAGCAACTGGTTGGAGAGGTTTTCGGGTCGGAGGGAAGGGGGCAGAGCCTGGCGGGAGGCGGCCGCACCTACTATTTGCCGGACTACAAAATCGTGGAATCGCCCCTCAATCCGCTAGCTCAGCCCCCCTATGAACCGACGCCGCCGCTGGAGGGAGGGCGGACAGAGTTGATTGAAACATTGCGCCGACATCTGCTGCCGGATTTTGCCTTGGAGGGAAACCAGCAGAGCAAGGGGTTGACGTTTATTCACCGACGCCTAAGTGAGAACGACGTCTATTTCGTAACTAACCTCCAGCCCTTTGCAAGCCGGGTGGCTGTGACCCTCCGGGTGGCGGACAAGATTCCGGAGGAGTGGGACCCGCGGACAGGGGTATGCCGCCCCGTGTTGCATTACCGGCCGCACGAGTCGGGGGTGGAAGTTCCGCTCAACTTGCCGCCTTATGCTTCAACCTTCCTGATCTTCAAGCCTGGCCCGGCACGCTTTTATGTGAGGGAAACAAACCTGGACAAAGTGCTGGATGTGACCCCCCAGCAACTGAGGGGCATCGTCAGTCAGAATGGCAAGGCGCAGGCCACGGTGGTGCAGGATGGGAAGACCCGAAGCGCGGAAATTAACGTCTCGGACCTGTCGAAACCGTACGAAGTCAGCGGCACTTGGCAAATAGTGCTGGAGGGTTATCAGTTCTCAAGACTGGAGAAGAAAGTTACGAAATTGGAATCGTGGACGGAGGACCCCCAGAGCGAGCATTTTTCCGGAACGGGTCGTTATGAACTCGATTTTCAGCTTCCCGCCGAGTACGTACGCGACGGGATGGAATTAATTCTGGATTTGGGCTCAGTGGGCAACGTGGCTGAAGTCGTGCTCAATGAGAAGAATATCGGGGTCGCCTGGATGCAACCTTACCAACTGCGGGTTACGGAAGCAATCCGGGGTGGCGCCAATCACCTGACGATTCTCGTCACCAATACACTCATCAATTATGTGTCGGGCTTGAGTAAGCTTCCTGAGGTGCCGGAGGAGTTGGTCCCCCACTATGGACCCACGGCGCATCTTTATGATTCTGGTGCGACGGAATGGGAGCAGCACGAGAAGGATTTCCGTCCACTGCCGCCGTCCGGATTGATGGGCCCGGTCAGGATCATCCCGCAACGCATGGTAATCCTGGAGCTATAACGGCAAAAAGCGCTGAATCCGATTGCGGGTTGTAAAGGCGGTCTCTGAAATCGAACTGCTGGGTTTCCATTGAACCACACACCTCTCAAAAAGCTGCTTCTCGAAACCATGCGGCGCACGGGTCCGATCACCTTTGAGCGCTACATGACGCTCTGCCTTTATCATCCGGAATTCGGTTATTACACCCAGGGGCGCGAGCGCACCGGCGTGGCGGGGGATTACTTTACCAGTTCCGATTTGCACCCGGTATTTGCCCGATTGGTGGCGCGGCAGGCCGCCGAGATGTGGAAGGCTGTGGGGTGTCCGCAGCCCTTCACCTGGGTGGAGATGGGCGCCGGGCGGGGGATCTTCGCGGCGGATTTCTTAAGCTGGTCAACGCGCGCACTGCCCGAGTTTGCCGCAGCGCTCGATTACGTCGCCATGGAGCCGGGCGCCCAGCAGCGCCAGCACATTCAAGACCGTCTGGCGGACATTGGGATGAGGGGCAAGGTTCGGCTGCTCGGCAATCTCGAGGAACTCGCGCCTGCCACGGGTTGTTTTTTTTCGAACGAACTCGTTGACGCCTTTCCGGTCAGCGTGGTCACGCGCACGGGAGGGCATCTGAAGGAAATCTACGTCATGGCGGAGGGCGACGACCTGCGCGAGAAGCCCGGCCCCATCAGTAACCCCGCCGTCGCGGCTCACGTCGCCCGTTATGCCCCGCACCTCGAGGAGGGCCACCGTGTGGAGGTGAACCGGCAGGCCCCGGAGTGGATGCACGCGGTCGCTGCCAAGCTGACGAGCGGCTTTGTGCTGACCATCGATTACGGCGACCTCGCGAATCGACTTTTCACCCCCGACCGCCCGCGCGGAACCTTGCTGGCTTACCGTGGCCACACCGCGGCGGAGGATTTCTTCACGGCGCCGGGGGAAACGGATTTGACGGCGCACGTAAACTTCAGCGCGCTGATCGACGCGGGAAAGGCCGACGGGCTGGAGTTGGCAGGGTTTACAACCCAGGAGAAATTTCTGCTGGGGCTCGGTGAAGCCAACCAATTTGCCGATGTTTACGATCCGGGTCAGACGGAGTTCGAGATGTTACAGGCCCGGTTAAAACTAAAGAGGCTGATCTCTCCCGAGGGAATGGGAAACATCTTCAAGGTACTGGTCCAGCAGCGGGGGGTTCCCCAGACCAGGCTGACGGGATTCAAGTTCGAGAGGGGCGCCAGTTTCGAGTAACGCCCCTCTGCTCAAGGGCCGCTGCGCAGGCGCTGGTAAGCTGCGGGGTAGCGGTTGGGCAGCCCGTAAACAGGATTCCACGCAGCCCGTACATTTCATTGAGCCGCGATGCCGATGTCCTGAACCGCGAAATCCGGACGCGAATCCTTGACACTTCTGGAACATTTTGTTAGCGTGCCAAGACTTGGCAGATAAAGGGAATTCTCGCCTGGGAAACGCACCGCGGAAGTTTCGTTAAACCATTCGCCGGGGAACGGCATGCCGCAGTTGTCAGATTTGCTTTCTCTCGCCAGCGCTTATCAGAGCTGTCTGGAATACAGCGCCGTTTACAAAACTTTGGTTCAGCACCTGGGATCAGTTCTGGGCGCGCAGGCGGTGCTGTTATGGACGCGCGGACACGGCGGTGAAGGTTTAACCTGCGCGGAATCGTGGTTTCAGCCGGGATCGCCGTTTCGCCCTTCCCCTGAAGCTCTGACGGAAGGCTTCCTGTTCGAGCGATTGGAGGCGGAGCGGGCGCATCGATTCGGAAAAGGAGAGATTGAGCCCGAAACGCTCGCGCATTTGGGGGAAGACGACCGCGAGCGGGTGACCTCAGCCCTGTACGCACCGATTATCACGCGCACCGGCACGATCGGAGTGGTGGAAATCCTGAACCACGTACACGGAGAGTTTTCTCCGCATGACGCAGCCTATGTCGAGGAAGCCTGCCGCCTCACAGCGGGCGCATTAGACTTCCTCAACTCCCTCGACGAAGAGCGCTCCTCCAGCATGTCAACCGTGGAACGCTTGACCGCGCTCTACGACATCAGCCGCGTTTTCAGCTCCACCCTGGAGCTTTCTGAACTGCTCCCGATTATGGCGGAAAAGGTCCGCGACATCCTGCAAGGGGGCGCCTGCAACATTTGGCTGGTGGAAGCCGAGGGAAATGAGCTGAAGTTCGCGCAACAGGTCGGCGAGGATCCCAGCACCGATGCGAGCGTCCGGATTCCCGTGGGGGAAGGTTTCCTGGGACAGTTGGCAAACCTGGGTGAAGCGCGCCTGGTGAGCAGCGCGGAAGAGGAGCCGCTGCTGGAAGAGCGGCGGCAGGCGGGAGCGGATTTTGAACTTCGCACGCTGATGTGCGCCCCGCTGCTCAAGGAGGAGACCGTCCTCGGCATCGTGGAGGTGGTCAACAAGCTCGACGGCAGCTCCTTCGACGATGACGACCTCTTTTTCCTTTCCAGCATGGCCGAGCAGGCTTCCATTGCCCTCGTCAACGCCAATCTGTTCAACGCGGAGCGGCGAGCCCACGATCTGAACGCCTTGCTCGCCACCAGCAAGGAACTGACTTCCACCCTCAACCTTGATCACGTGCTCACCACCGTGGTTCACCAGGCAGCCACCGTGGTGCCCTTTGATCTTTGCGCCATTGGTATTTTCGATCGCAGCCAATTTGTCTTGGGAGCGGTGTCAGGAGAATCCGAGGTCCCCAAGACTCCCAAGATGGAACAATTGCGAAAAGTCATGGAGTGGGTTGCGGCGCAGGAAGGCTCGGTGTCGGCGGATCGCCACGATGAAGGCTGGGCGATATCACCCGACGGCGAATTTGAAGATCTAACGCGATTCATGGAGGAGTACGGGTACGGCGGGTTCCATGCCATTCCGCTGCGCGATGATCAGGGCTGCGTGGGCGTTCTGGCGCTGCTGAGCGAACAGCCGGATTTCTTGACCGCGAGCAATTTGGAACTGCTTGGTATCCTGGCCAGCCAAACCACCGTGGCGGTCCGGAATGCGCGCCTCTACCAGGAAGTACCCTTAGCCAGCTTCCTGCGGCCCATTTTGAAGAGCAAGCACAAGCTGGAAGAGGTTACTTACGGACGCTGGGTGGAGCTTTCGTGGAAGGCCGCGGTGGCGATAGGACTTCTGGTTATCATCCCCTGGAAATTCCGGATTCAGACGAACGCCACCGTGGTTCCGGCGGAGAGGCGCGTGGTCAGCGCCGAAGTGAGCGGGGTGGTCGAGACCGTCCCGGTACGCGAAGGTCAAAGGGTTCAGGCCGGCGAGGTGGTGGCATCACTGGTGGACTCTGACTACCGGTTGCTGCTCGAAGGCGCTGTCTCCAATTTGGGTCTTGCCCGGCGCCAACTCGAGGACGCGGAAGCCCGCAGGGATTGGACGGCCGCCGGCCAGGCCCAGTTGAGCATGGATTTGCACAAGGCCGAGGTGGATCTCTATCGCGAAAAAGTGGACAAGGCGCAGCTTCGATCGCCCATCACCGGCGTCGTGGTGACCTCCAAGGTGGAGGAAAAGGCCGGCCAGTTCTTGAAGGTGGGGGAGGCGTTTTGCGAGGTCGTGGACGAGGATCGCATGGCGGCGGAAATGAATGTGCCGGAAACCGATGTGGCGTGGATTCATCCCGGAGCGGAAGTGGCACTGAAGCTCAACGCGCTGCCGACGCAGACCGCGGTGGGCCAGGTTGAGCGTCTTTCTCCACAGACCATCACCGCGGAGGGCGAAGAGTTTTTCGTCACCCGTGCCGTCTTTCCCAATCCCCGCCGCGCGGCGCGTACGGGGATGGCGGGACAAGCCAAGATCACCGCCCGGGGGGGATGGTTCGGGAGCGGCTGGTATCCTGTCGGGTTCGTCATGCTTCGCGCGCCGATAAGCTGGGTGTGGCGGGAAATGTGGTCGTTGATTCCGTAATGAGCAGAGAGGCCGGATTCATGCGATTTAAAATTCTGGCGTTCGGTTTGACGATGGTGGCGATGCTGGGCGCGACGAACTGCTCGAATGAGGAACAAAAGCCGCAGTCGGCTGCCCCGGCCACCGCGGCCACCGCGCGGCCCGCTCCCACGGCCTCCCCGTCCGCGCCCTCCCGGCCCAATGTGCTTGAAATCCTGACCGTGCTTTCGGTTGAGCACTCGGTGCAATTGCTCACCCAGATCGATGGCATTGTGACGGAAATCGCCTTTGACCAGGATAGCTGGGTGCAGCAGGGGGCGGTTTTGGCCCGCCTCGACGACCGCGAGTTACAGGCCAAGCTGGACCACGCACGTGACGATTTGGAGATTGCCAAAAACAACCTTAAATATCAGGAAGCGGAAACTAAAGCCAAGGACGCCGCCTACCGCCGGCAATTGGAATTGCGCAAGTTCGGACTGAGCAGCCAGGCGGCGGAGGAAGAGGCCGAGTTCCTTTCCAAGGGCGCGCACTATGACGTGGACAGCTATGCGGCCACCGTCAAGGCGAAGGAGGCGGAAATTCAGGAGCTCCAAGTCGAACTGGAAAAGACTCGCATCCTTGCGCCCTTCGAAGGCTATGTCACGCAGCGCTCCATTCGGGTGGGCCAAAACGTGGTCAAGAACGACCCATGTTTCCGCGTGAGCCAGCTTTCGCCGCTCCAAGTCAGGTTCCTGGTGCCGGAATCATCCGGGAGGACGCCCCAAGTGGGGGATCCCCTCCGCGTGGTTCCCGTGGGGGACAACTCGCGGGAGTACGACGCGGCGGTGAAACTGCTGAGCCCGACCGTCGACCCCGCCAGCATGAGCTACGATGTGACCGCGCAGCTCACGGGGCCGGACCTTGACCACCTTCGCCCCGGCATGGCGGTCAAAGTTCTGTGGCCGGCGCGCAACCAACCCCCGGCTCCGTGAGATGAGGCGCAATGCAGTTTGGTCCCACCAGTATTCGCCTGAGCGGCGTGCTCGCCCGGGGGCTTCAACGCCCCAAGCTGCGCTCTGACCTGAAGGTCAGCCGGCAGACGTTTGCCGGCGAAGTCAGCTACGTCATCAAAATCCCTGAAACCGAATCCTTTAATCGCATCGGTGACTTCGATTGGGAAGTGCTGGCGCTTTGCGACGGAACGCGCACCCCCGCGGATATCGCCACGGAGTTGAACGAAAAGAATCCTGAGGTTTCGCTCTCCGCGGAAGAGGTCACGGACTTCCTGGCGGGCATCGACGAGAACACCTGGGAGCGGAGTCCGGCGGAGAAGAACCTGTGCATCCTGGAGAAGATCCGGGACGAACGCCGCGACCGCGTCAATCACGCCAGCCTTCTCTACATCTATTTTTCCGCCTTCGATCCCGATAAAGTCCTGACCCGCCTGAATCGTTATTTGGGATGGCTGTTCACCAAACAGTTTTTCATTGTTTCGCTGGGAATCTTCCTGCTTGCGGCGATCATCGTGGGGGACGACTTCACCCGTTTTCGCACGGAGTCTGAAGCCCTTTACAGTTTTTCCGGTAAAGGCCTGTCGGACATCCTCCTGATGTGGTTCCTTCTGTTCTTGATTGTGGGGCCGCACGAATTTGCCCATGGACTTGCCTGCAAGCATTACGGGGGTGAAGTCCACCACATGGGCTTCATGCTGATGTACTTCGCACCATCCTTCTATACCGACTGTACCGAGATGCACCTGTTTGACAGCACCAGCAAACGAATCTGGACCATCATCGCCGGCATTTGGATCACGCTCCTGCAATGCAGCTTCGCCATCTTCGTCTGGCACCTTTCACCGCCCGGTTCCGCCTTGGGAGATGTCGCTTACAAGCTGGCGCTATTGAGCGGCATCCCGGGCTTTCTTCAAATGAACCCGCTCATGAAACTTGACGGCTACTATGTGCTGAGCCAATACCTGCAACTTGACAACCTTCGCGAGCGTTCCTTTGAATATCTGGCTCTCTGGTTTAAACATTATGTGCTCCGGAAAGACGTGGAACTGCCGCCCGTCAGCCGGCGGGAGCAGCGCATTTTCCTGATATACAGCACAACTGCGGGTATCTATAGCGGCCTCCTTATTTACTTCTTCACCCTGTTCGTTAACAACGTATTTACGAGCCATTTAGGAAATTTGGGGTACTTGGCAACTGCCGGGATGCTCTATCTGTTCCTGCGCAAGCGGCTGAGTCTCTGGGCTTCTTCCGCCCGGCGGTACTTCGAGGCAGTGAAGGGGAAATTCATGGCTTGGAGAATGAAGTGGTGGCAGCAAGGATTGGGCGTGGCGTTTGTCCTGCTCCTCATAGTTCCGCCCACGGCGGTCAAAGTGGTTTCGGATTTCCGGCTGGAGCCGGGACGCCGCGCCGAGATTCGCGCCGAGGTTCCCGGCTTGATTACCCAGGTTGAGGTTCGCGAGGGTTCCGTGGTCCCCGCCGGCGGGGTGATTGCGGTTCTCCATAACCCGGATCTGGAAACCCACAGCAAAGTTGTGGGCTACCAATTACGCCAGGCCGCAGCCGCCATGAGGACCGCGGAATCCCGGTTCGATTCGGGCCAGACCGCACTTTACACCCAGCAGGAACAACGCCTGGAATTTGAACAGAAACAGGCCGATGGGAAGCTGGAACAGTTGACGTTGCGGGCGCCGTTCGCAGGGGTCATCGCCACCCCGCTGGTGGAACAACGGGTCGGGAGCTACTTGCAGGAAGGAGATCAACTGGCCCTCTTCGTGGACCGCCAGGTGATGCGGGCGCGAGTGCTCGTGCGGGACCGTGATTTGGAGGATGTCCAAAAGGGCACCCGGGTTGACCTGAAAGTGCAGAGCTTCCCTTTCCGCACCTTCACCGGACAGGTCGAGCAGGTCATGCCGGCAGCTTCACCCGATCGTCCTGTCAGCGCTCCGGAAAAGCTCGAACGCAAGGGACAGGAACTGACTAATTTCTTCGAAGTGGATATGGAATTTCCTAACCCGGATGGGGCTCTACGGGAAGGGATGACAGGAACGGCGAGGATTTATGGAAAGCGCTACCCCGTGGCTTGGCGGTTCGCGCGTGCGGGCTATCGCTGGATTCACTCCCTGATCTGGTAGGCAGCGCCACACTCTTTCAGGCGCTCATGAAAGGGCTTTGCGCCACGCTCAGTTAGAAATGGCACGGGGGGATGAACCCGGAAGCTCAAGGGCTTACTCCCCCCGACTGCCTGCAGTCCAGTCGTCTTGAAGCTTAAGCATCAACCCCGCGCAACTCCCTCGAGCGGAGCTTCCATCTTAGCGCCGATGCGCCGGAGTGGAACATCGGTTTGTTGTTGCTCAGCTTCCTGCTACGGCGATGCGCTTATAAGGCCTTGAACATCAGTTTCGTGTCCTTCACCTTGCTGGCGCCCTTCAGAACCTTCTTGCAACCCTTCGCTGCCGGCTTCGTTTCCTTCTTTGCCATGGTCGTTGTCCTCGATTTTAGAATTGAATGCAAACGCGTCCTGCGCTGAGGATAAGGGCAAGCGGAGCGCCAAATACTGGCATTTCCGGCGAGCTTCACTAACTGACGGTTTCTCAAATAGATACAAATGCGAGTGACTTCAGTTTGAACGGTGGATTAGCCAAGGCAAAGGTTTGATGGGTGACTAATTCACCTTAGAGGGGATAAATATTAACCCCACCAAGCACCTCATAAACGTGGGCGAACTGATTTCAGGAAGGGAGGGCGGACGTCTGGATCCGCCCCCAACACGGCAATCTCAAGTACACCCTCTCAAATCGGGATACTAGTTGGTGCCAAACTTGAACATCAGCTTGGTGTCATTCACTTTGCTGCTGCCCTTCAGGACTTTCTTGCTGCCCTTCGATGCCTTCGCTGGTTTCTTTGCCATAATCCTTGTCCTCCGTCTCAAATTTGGTTCTTGCTTTGCCCTGCGCCCGGCAATAGTGCAACTGGAACGCCAAATACGGACATTTTGGTCCTAATTTTTATATTGCTTGTTTTCTATTAGATATAAATGTGAGGCAAATCAATTGATGCGGTGAGTTATTATAAGCCAGGATTTGATGGGTGATTAATTAACCCTGGGGGTTAAATTTTAACCCCAGAAACTCTTCATAGGCTATATTTTCTGCACAGATACTTCATCTTCTCCTTATTCAATCCCAGCAGCCGGGCGGCGTGGGCCTTAACCCCGTGAGCCTTTGAAATCGCCAGTTCGATCAAGTGCTTCTCAAAGATTGCGACCTCATCATCGAGATTAATCCCCGATGGGGGGAGGCGCAGTTTCTCGTGGGGGAAGCGGGCGGTCGTTTCCCGGATGTCGTGAGAGAGGCTGCCAACGGTAATGAGATCGCCTTCCGTCATCACCACCACGCGCTGAATCACATTTTCGAGTTCGCGGACGTTTCCCGGCCAAGGATAGTGCTTCAACGCCTGCATGGCGTCTTCGTCCACGCGCTTGGGAGGGATGCGATTGGTCACGCAGTAGAGGTTCACAAAATATTCCACGAGCAAGGGGATGTCATCGGCGCGCTCCCGCAGGGGCGGGACGAAGAGTGGCACAACGTGGATGCGATAATAAAGGTCCTCACGGAACCGGCCATCCTGCACGGCCTTCTCCAGGTCTTCGTTGGTCGCGGTGATCAGCCGGAAGTCGACGCGGATGTGCTTCTTGCCGCCCAGGCGCATCAGGGTTTGGTCCTCGAGGATGCGAAGCAATTTGCTTTGCAGAGAGGGGCCGAGCGTGCCAATCTCATCGAGAAACAGCGTGCCGCGATGGGCCGCTTCGATTCGGCCTTCCTTGGTGGCCGTGGCGCCGGTGAAGGCGCCTTTCTCATACCCGAAAAGTTCCGACTCCATCAAGGTTTCAGGCAGCGCCGCGCAATTCACGCTGACGAAAGTCCGGTCGCGGCGCGGGCTATAGTCATGGATTGCCCGCGCCACCAGCTCTTTTCCCGACCCGCTTTCCCCGCGAATGGCCACCGTGGCGTTGCTGCGCGCCACCCGCTTGATCGACTCGAAAAGATTGCGCATGGCATCGGTGGAGCCCAGCAAATCTCCCACTTGCGACTTGCGGGTGATTTCCTGCCGCAGCAGCCGGTTTTCGCGCTCGATGCGAACCTTCTCAACGGCCCGTTCGATGACCACCTTGAGAACCGCGGGATTTACCGGTTTGACGAGGAAGTCGTACGCGCCGGCCCTGACCATGCGCAAGGCAGTCTGGGTTTTCTGATCGTCGCTGATGACGATGACGAGCGTGTCGATGTCGCTCGCGTCCAGCGCTTCCAGGAGGTCGAGGCCCGCTTGAACCTTATCGCTGCCGGAATCGACGTCGAGCACGAGAGCATCGAGGGAGTTCTGCTCCAGCAAGGCGTAGGCCTCATCGTGGCGGCTGGCCTTCACGATGTTGTAATCGCCGCCCAGGGAGTTTTCCAGATCGTGCCGCAAAGCGGCGTCTTCCGCCACGAGCGCAAGATGGGGCTTCAAGGATGGGGCCGACATTGCAAGCCTGAATGTTGGAGTCGTGGTCACCTGCTGGCCAGAACCACGGAAAACAAAATCGCAGCGATTCTAGGAGGGACGTCGTGGATTTGTCAATCCTCCGCTGATGTCCGTCCTTGATTTGGTGGACGAGTTGCTGTAATTTTAACCTGCGCGAAGCTTTCGGACATTGCATTGCACCCTTTTCTACCCTGGTGGAATCTCCGTGGACGTCACTATTCGCAAGATCGGAAATGTCAGCATTCTGGATTTGAAAGGCCCCTTACGCATTGGTGAGGCCGAACAGAAATTCCGCGAACAGGTGAAGAGCCTGATCGACAGCGGAGAAAAGATTGTCGCCGTCAATCTCGCCGCGGTGCCCATGGTGGACAGCTCAGGCATCGGCGCGTTTGTGCGCACGCACAAATTACTGAAGGAAGCCGGCGGCAAATTAACCTTGTATGCACCCACCAAACTGGTGAGGCAGACACTGAAGATGGTCAGGTTAGATCACTTCTTTGGGCTCTACGAGGACGAAGCCAGCGCCCTGACCAGTTGATTCCCACCTGCATGAAATCGCCACTTCACTTGCTCAACTGGTCTGTGCCGGGTTTTTGTAAGGCTTTTGAACATAACGATTGGCTTCGTCGAGGGCTCCCTGGGTGTTGTCGTTGGTCTGCAAGGCGCGTTGATATTCGTTGAGCGCGCGATCGCGCTGGCCGGTCACGTCGAATATTTTCCCCAGTTCCAGATGCGACCACACCTCAATCCACTTGGGGTCCAAATCACCGTCCAGGCCGCGCCGGAATTCTTCCATCGCCGCGTTGTAATTGCGCAGCTTGAAATGAAGCTCGCCCAGGCGGTAGTGGGCCAGTGAGCTGCTGCTGTTGATCTGGAGCACCGCCTGATACTGCTTGATGGCATCCAGATAAGCCTGTTCCTGCACCAGTTGGTCGGCGCGCGCCATCTCCACCTGGTATTTCGTCTGGTCATCGTATTTCAAGATGCGGCTGGCCGGGTCCACCAACACACGCAACGGCTTGGTGCGCGTGTCGATGGTGAAGTCCGCCGTGGTTCCAATCATGTCCACGCGCTGGGTTATGGGTTTGGAGCCCTGGCACACGACGCGAACTTCCACGGGCATGCGGAAGATATCCAGGTCCTGCTGCATCTTGCCCACCACCTGATAACCTTTTTGCAGCCGGTAAACAGCCCACGTGCGCTTGAACTGGGGCACCCCGGTGGAGTTGACCCATTGCGCGAAGAAAAAGGTCAACTCCTGCTTGGAGGCTTTCTCCGCCAGGCGCTGAAACTGGTCCGCACTGATGGATTTCCAGGCATACTGCTCCGCCATCATGCGCAGAGTCTTGCGAAAGGCCTCGTCACCAATCACCCAGCGGAGCATGTGGAACACCATGGCGCCCTTATCAAAAACAATCGACTGATACTCGGGGGTGAATTCATGCAACTGGCCGGCTTGCGCGATGGGCGTCACCTCCTCGTGGGTGAGCGCGCCCACAGCCGTTTCGCGCATCAGATCTTCAAACGCGGCGTCCCCCGCTGCCTCCTGCACGTAGAGCGCTTTCGAGTACTCGGCGAGGCCCTCATCCAGAAACGCATCGTTGGGCGTGGCGGGATTCACCAGGCAGCGCCACCACAAGTGCGAAATCTCATGCGCCAACAGTTTGTAATTAACCGGGTTGGTAAAGGCGCGCGAGGCGAGCGCCACCACGCCGGGGGACGTGTATCCGCCCACCGTATCGTCACCGATTTCCACTATGGCCAGATGAGCGCTGGGCAACGGGCCGAACACATCGCTGTAAAAAGTCAGAATTTTCGCTGCCGTGTCACCATAACTGGCGGCAAGATTTTCGTGGCCGGGCTTAAGGTAGAGGGCAATGTCGGCTCCTATCGCCGTTGCCGGCTGCACCACATAGTGGCCTGCAATCACCGTTCCCGGGAATGAGGAGTTGTCGAATTGATAGGTGTAGGTAACGCTTCCGGGTTCGCGCACCGGTGCGGATTCTTTCCCGGAGGCGATAACCGTCTCGTCCGAGGGGACGGTGATGTTCATCGTGGCGGAGAAACGATTCACGCCATAAGCGCTGACGGGAAACCACCGGGCGGGATAGAGGAGGTAGGACCCATCGGATCCCACGTATGCGACTTTGATGCCCTCCACCGGGCTGCCATCAGCGGAATTGAGCAGTCCCCCGTAAGTCACCGTGATCGAGGCCGGCTTTCCCTCGCTCAGAGGATTGAGGAGTGACAGGTTCAGAGTCTGGCCCTCCTGCTTGAAAGTAACCTCCTGGCCCGTGGTATCCACAACCTTTTCGACACGCAAATTGCTATGAAGTTCAAAGGAAAGCGTGGTGATGTCCGAGTTGGGGACGATGTCCACGCGCGCCTTGGCGCTCAGCAGGTGCTGGGAAGTCAGCAGTTGGGCGTCGATGACGTAGTTCTTGACTTCAAACCGCGGCACAACGCCCTGCGCCCGGCCCCACGCCGGAGCCATGGCCAGAACCACGACGCAAAGCCCTGCCTGAATCATCCCCCGGCGATGCCCGCGGACGGCGCGCGAAAACGTCGCTGGAATCACGGATCTTAATCGAGTCATTACTTGCTCCCCTCACGATATCCCTTTGAACTTGGATTATGGGGCTGACTTCCGCGTTGCATGTCGCCAAGATCAATTTTGATGGAACCGGGATGGTTCAACCCGCCTGGCGGGTTGCCTGGGCAGACTGGAGCACCCCCACCATCGCGTCCGCGGCACGTTCGAGAGCTCCGACCTCCCCCAGCCGAGACCGCAAAGCTCGAAATCCCCGGACCATCTCTTCCCGTGCCTCCGGATGGTCCAGCAAATATTCTACTCGGGCGGCCACGTTGGTGGCATTGAAATCGTGTTGCATCAGCTCGGGCACCAGAGCTTTGTTCGCCAGGATATTCACCATGCAATAGAAAGGGACTTTTACCAGGAGCTTTCCCACCAGCCAGGTGAGGGCGGAGACGCGGTACACCACCACCATGGGACACTCACGGATGGCCGCTTCCAGCGTGGCCGTGCCGCTTGCCACGATGGCCAACTCCGAGTGTTGCATGGCGTCGTAAGTGGCGTGCACCGCCGTGCGCACCGTGGCCCGGCCCACATAACACTCCAGGAGGGTGGTTTCCAGCCAGCGCGGGTCAATGGTGGGCGCTACGGCCACGACGAATTGCAGTTTCCGATTCAGGGTCAAGCGTGTCGCCGCGTCCAGCATCGCCGGCAAATTCGCCGTCACTTCCTTGGGACGGCTGCCCGGCAATAGCGCGATGGTGGGGACGGACGCGTCCAAGCCTACTCTGGCGAAAAACTCCTGGCGCGTCAGGTGTGTCCGCACCATGTCCACCAGGGGATGCCCGACGTACTCCACGGGCACGCCGGCCTGCTTGTAAATCTCCTCTTCAAAATCGAAGATGACGATCATCTTGGCGATGCGCTTCTTCAACTTCTGCACGCGCCCCTTGCGCCACGCCCAAACCTGGGGGCTGACGAAGTAGACCACCGGTATTCCCCGCTTCTTGAGCTGCTTCGCCATCCTTATGTTGAAATCCGGAAAATCGATGAGGATGGCAAGCTGGGGTTGGCGGCGGTCCACCTCCTTGAGCAGCCGACGGAAAGCTCGCAGGACGCGGGGAATTCCTCCCACCACTTCCGTGATGCCGGCCATGGTGATCTGGTGCGAGTCCACAACGGTGTCGACGGCCGCCTTGCTCATGGCTTCACCGCCGCAGCCGAAGATTTCCACGCCCGGCAATCGCGCCTGGAGAGCCCGCGCCAGACCCGCGCCGTAGATGTCGCCGGAGCGCTCTCCGGCTACCATCATGAGTCGCGGTACGGGTCCTGGACTTTGGGGCATGGCATTCATGATTTGGGACAGAGGTCTATTGTATTATGCACAAGAAAACCCGCAAAGAAGCAAATTGAACTCGTAGCGGCGAGTTTACCTCGCCACATGGCGGCGTTAAGCCACCTCTACGCCAAACTGCACCACTACCCTATGAACTAACAAATTGTCGTTACCAAGCCGCTTTTCTCTGCAAAATTCATGTTCGTTTGGAGTAAATGTCCGAGTTTTTGTAGTAAATGTCCGATTTTTTCAAAGGCATTTTGTCCGAGATTTGTTTGTTTTCATATACATTCCGGCTTTGAACGTACATTTATTATATTTTTGTTTTGCAGTATTCCCTGCCGGACCTTCCCGAAGGCGTTGATAAGGCGCCACATGCGGCGCAAGTAGGAGTCCTCCAGCCCTTGCAGATACGTAGACTGGCGATCCCCCGGAGCCATCAGCGCAGCCAAATTTGCTGTCGATCGGACTCTCTCGCATTTGCGCCCAGACTTCCAGGCCGCCGACTCGTAGGGGTCCATCAGCGGGACGAGTTGTTTCCGGGCTTCCCGGAGGGCGGCCTTTCGCTCCACTTCCTCCCTCGGCTCCTTGAGCGACTTCAGAAGCGTGATGAATTCCTGCATTTCCGGGGAAACGGCGCCCTTGCGGGTCTTCACAAATTCATCGATCTCCGCCGCCGTGGGACCCTGGCCGCGGCGCGACAGTGCTTTCTGCAGGCGCTCAAACGGTTCCACCGCGTCGAAGACTTTGGAGGCCTCCATCCCCACCAGCATCTGCTCATTTTGCATTTTGCTTTGAATGCTCTTCAGCGCCAGCCCGTCACGCATGTTCTGGGCCCGCCGCATCCGCCAAAACGTTTCGCCGATTTGCTCCACCAATTGGGTCTCCAAACCCTGACGGGGTTGCAAGTCCTCCAGCAGGGACTCCATCGCCGCCTGGTACTCCTCCGGTTGTTCCCCGAGCAATCCCATAAGTCCGTACTGCGAATCGGTGAAGAACCTCCGGCGGAAGTCGGCCACGACCGGGCTGACTGCTGCCTCCGGCGTCGTTGCCTCCGCCGCGCGGGCGGCGTTCACCTCCTGCTCATTGGTTTTCTCCTGGATCATTTCCGGTTCGTTCGCAAAAGACATAAAACCTCCAAATGGCGGGGACGGGGCTCTGGGTGCCGGGTTCTGGAAGTTTTTCCCAGCACCTGGCACCTCGTACCCAGTACCTGCCTACTGTTCTATGGATTACGCCGACCCCTTGATTAGGGCCGCGCCCTTTCCCCCAGCCGAGACTGGCCTACTAGAAAGTTTATCAATATGTATAGTGAATGTCAAGGAAATAATGATGTCGTACCCTTATTAATTAACTAAGACAAAAAGCCCGAAAAGGGTTCCTGCCAGGAGGAGAAAGTCTTTGGGGAGGGCGCTTAATTGTCCGCCAGGGATGAGGTATGCAAGCGCCCTCCACGACCTTGCGCAGGTTCACGCGAACCGCATCAAGCTCAAGCGGGTGGAATTGACCGTGGGTTCGGCATCATCTTCACATGAGAAAGGGGAACCGGCGTGAACAAAAAATCCGGAAGCCCACACCCCGGATTATGATAGCGCCGGCCGTTCGGCAAACGAATTTGAACTTGGACCTTACGACGAGAAAATACGCGTCAGCCTGGTGATGCGAAGAAGTTCCAGTATGCGGGGTGTCATTTTGACAAATTCCAACTGGCAATTGCCCTGGTTGAGTGCGGACACCTTGAGGCCCACCAGCGCTCCCAGGCCAGCGCTATCAATGTAAATCAAATCACCAAAGTCGAGAACGATGCGGCCACCACGAGCGATGAGGGACTTGACCAGCGCCTTTAAATCCCTTGTATTCTCGCTCGTCAGCCTGCCATGACACTTGATCATCGTCGTTTTGTTCCCGGGATGATCTTGTGGCGGCTTCTCAACTTCATAGTGGAAAGAACTTGGTGCTGCCATCTCTCTGCCACCCCCTTTGACTCGAAAAGAGTCCAATCGTAACATACGCCCCAGGGTATCAGGTTAAATTCCGATTAAGCGCTGCCCCGTCCAGCAGGCTTGGCAGGATCGCCGTCGATTAAAGACGTTCCGGCATGGACTCCGCCTCAGCCACCAGCCGCGCCGCCGGAATCTCCTGGTCCTTGTACTGAAGCTGATAGAGCTTGAAGTATATCCCGCGCTGATCGAGTAATTCCTGATGCGTACCCACTTCCCGCACGTGTCCCTTGTGCATCACCACAATCTTACTGGCGTTCTGAATGGTGGAAAGCCGGTGGGCAATCACCAGCGAGGTGCGGTTCTCGATGAGGCATCGCAAGCCTTCTCGCAGCAGGTGTTCAGTTTCCGGATCGACGCTGGAAGTGGCCTCGTCGAGGATCAGGATGCGGGGATTGTGCGCCAGCGCGCGCGCGAAGGACAGCAACTGTTTTTGACCCACAGAGAGGGTCGCCCCCCGCTCCCGGACGGGCTCCTCAAACCCCGCCGGCAGACTCTCAATAAACTCCCGGAGTTTTACCTGTTGGGCCGCCGCGCGCACTTCGGCATCCGTAATGCCCTCGCTGCCCAACCGGATGTTGCTGGAGATTGTTCCGGAAAAAAGAAAGGGGTCCTGCAGCACGATGCCAAAATTTCTGCGCAAATCGCACAAGCGGAGTTCGCGAATATCGATGCCGTCGAAGGTGATGCTGCCCTCCTGCACGTCATAAAAGCGCAGGAGCAGGTTGGTGAGGGTGGTTTTTCCGGCGCCCGTGTGGCCCACCACCGCCACCGTTTCACCCGGCTCGATGGCGAAGCTGATGTTGTCCAGAACCTTGTGGTCGTCCTTGTAAGCGAACCCCACCTGATGGAATTCCACCTGTCCGCGCGGGTGGGCAAGCGCCTGCGGGCGCGGGGGGTCGACGATCATCACGGGGGTATCCAGCAACTTGAAGATGCGTTCCGAACTCGCCATGGCGGCCTGCAACAAGTTGTACTTGTCGCTCAAGTCCTGAATGGGCCGGAAGAATCGCTGCGAGTATTGAATGAAGGCGATGGCGGTGCCCACGCTGACGGCGCCACGCAAGGCCATTCCCCCACCCATGTAGAGGATGATGGCGACGGCAATCACTCCCACCAGTTCCACGGCGGGAAAGAAGAGGCCGTAAGCGAGGATGGAATCCTTGTAGGCCTCCATGTGGGCGCGATTGGCGGCCTCGAATTCGTCAAAGCTGCGGTCCTCGCGGTTGAAAAGTTGCAGCACCGCCATGCCGGTAAGGTGCTCCTGCAAATACGCATTGATGCGCGCAATCGCCGTTCGAATGCGCCGGTAGGAATCTCGCACCGCCTTCCGGAAGGAGGCGGTCACCACCGCGATCATGGGCAGCACGGCGAAGGTCAGCAGCGCCAACTTCCAGTTCACATACAGCATCACCACCATGATGCTCAGGAGCGTGAAGAAATCGCCGAAGATCGCGACGACTCCGGAGGCGAAGAGGTCGTTCAGCACATCCACGTCCGTCGTCACCCGCGTCACCAGGCGGCCCACCGGGTTGCGATCGAAAAAGCCCATTTCCAGCCGCTGCAAGTGGAGGAAGATCTGCTTGCGCAGGTCGTACATCACCTTTTGCCCCACCAATTGCATGGCGAACGACTGCGAGAATTCCAGCACGAAGCTGACCACCACGGTGGGGAGGAAGAGCACTAAGGCAATCTGGGCAATGCCCACCATGGGATCGCGGCTTAGAAAATGCGCGAGGGCGGAGGGAAGGTGCTGGCCGCGGGCGGGATCCAGGTAGCGGTCCACTTCCACCTTCATCAGGTACGCCGGGAGGGCCTGAAGCATGCCGTAAAGAAATGTGGTGAAGAGCGCGAACAACGTCATCCGCCAATACGGACGGAGGTACTCCATCAATCGCCGCATCAGCCGCGAGTCGTACGCTTTGCCGAGGATCTCTTCTTCCTGCTGATGAGGAGCGGGCATAATTCTTAAGAAGGAGTCAGGAGACAGGAGTCAGCATGAAAAACTTGGTCGTTTTCAGGTCTGCCAAGGAAATCAGGCACCTGCTGCGCACGCATCGATTCCGATACCCTGACCCCAACTCCTTACGACTAAATCCTGACTACTGACTTCTGACTCCTGCCTCCTTCCCTACACTTCCTTCTCCAACGCTTCTTCAATCAACTGTTTGTTATAAAGCTCCGTGTAATGGCCGTTCATGGACAGCAGTTCCGTGTGGGTGCCGCGCTCCACGATTTCCCCGTCGTGCAGCACCACGATTTCATCGGCGTTCTGGATGGTCGAAACGCGGTGCGAGATGAGAATGGTCGTGCGGCCCGCCATGACGCCGGTGAGTTGCCGCAGGATGGTTTCCTCCGTGTAGGTGTCCACGCTGGAAAGCGCATCATCCAGAACCAGAATGCGCGGATCGCGGATGACGGCGCGGGAAATGGCCGTGCGCTGCTTCTGCCCGCCGGATAGCGTCAGCCCGCGCTCCCCCACCATGGTGTCGAACTTCTTGGGGAAACCGTTAATTTCGGGAAGAATATTGGATATTTCCGCGGCGCGCTCCACCTCGGAATCGGCCACTTGCGGTGCGCCCAGCCGGATGTTTTCCCGAATCGTCTCGCTGAACAGAAATGTTTCCTGGGGCACAAATCCGATGTCTTTGCGCAGGGTGTGGAGAGGAATCTGGCGGATGGGGACACCGTCAATCAACAGCGTTCCCGGCGGAGCGTCGTACAAGCGGGGGATCAAGCTCACCAGCGTGGATTTTCCCGAGCCCGTCGCCCCCACCACCGCCACGGTCTTGCCGGCCGGAATGTGCAAGTTGATATTCTTTAGAATCGCGTGGCCGTTGTAGCTGAAGCTCAGATTGCGGAACTCGATATCGCCCATCAATGCGGTTATGGGATCTGCCGGAACTTCCCGGTCGTTGATATCGGGTTGGGCCTCAAAGATGGTCATCAGCCGTCCCTGCGACGCCAATCCCCGCTGCACCATGTTGGTGACCCAACCCAGCGCCACAATGGGCCAGATCAGATTGGCGAGATAGACGTTGAAGGCGGCAAATGTCCCGACGGTAATGATTCCCCGCACCACGTGCCGCCCACCCACGATTAAAACCATCATCAGGGCCACGGAAAACATCAAGGCCATGCCGGGCCACAGGAAGCTGGTAATCCAGATCAGTCCCTTGTTCTTATCGACGAAGTCCCGGTTCATCACGTCAAACGTCGCCATCTCCGCATCTTCCTGGCAAAAGGCGCGAACCACCCGCACCCCGGAGATGTTTTCGCGCACCCGTTCCGTGAGCTCGGAATAAAGCGCCTGGATTTTCTCGAAGCGCTCGTGAATCTTGGCGCCAAAGAATTTCACCCCCACGGAAACCAGCGGCATGGGGGCAAGCGCCATCAGCGTCAACTTCCAATCCAGGTGCATCATCAAGCTGATGGTGGTGATGCCGATCACCACCGTGGTGGCGGAATACATGATGCCCGGGCCAATCATGTTGCGAACTGCGTTGAGGTCGTTGGTGAGCTTGGACATCAGGTCGCCGGTGCGGTGCTCCGTGTAATACCGCGGCGAAAGGCGCAGCAAGTGGCGGAACAGGTCATTGCGCAAATCGTATTCGGTGTCACGGGAAATGCCGATAAGAATCCAGCGGGTCCAGAACTGGAAGACGGCTTTGATCAGTGACAAACCTACGAGCAGGCCCGCCACGATCGCTAATTGCCGCATCAGCACGCCGTGCGTCAGGTCGTCCACACCGGCCTTGATGACCAGTGGAACCAGCGCCCCTATGGACTGTCCCAGGATCAGGCAGGCGAATCCCGTAATGAAGCGCGCCTTGTAGCGCGCAAGGTACGGCCGAAGTGGACGGAAGCGTGCGAACATCCGAATCCTTTATGACACAAACCCCTTGATCTTGTCCCCAAGAGGAAGGAGAGCCAAAGTATTAGATTATAACGGAGGACTGAGGATACCGGAACGGCGATTCACCCGGGGTGGCGCTGAAGGCCCAGGCAGGCTTGCAAGTGCGGAACCATATGCTATGATGGCTGGAGAATATCGGCTAAATTCCAAGCGAAGATGTTTTCTGGTGACACTGATGGAAGGGGTATCCACAGAGCGGACCGTCCGGCGGCGCAGCCTGCGAATCGTCATGCGGGTGCCGCTCTATGTCAGCCCCGTTGATTCGCCCGGCACCGCAGAATGGGAACCTGTGGAGACGCTGCTCATCAGCCTGCATGGCGGGATGATCCGCAGCCGCCAGCGGTTTCCCATCGGTACCACGCTGGATATTCGCATGCGGAACAAGCAACGATTTACTCGCGGCAGGGTGGTGTGGACGGCCGCAGGGGCAAGTGATCTCGCTTTCGAAATTGGCTTTGAAATCTTGGAGCCGCCGGGATTTTGGGAGATCAAATTCCCGGAGGACAGGTGGACCGAGGCGCAGCACTCCTCCCTTCACCGGAGCTGAACGGGGAATCGGCTGTGCCCCCGTGCCATAAGGATTTCCCCATGCTGGTGCGTGACTTCATGACAACCGATCTCACCACCCTGCGCGACGATGAGGTGTTGTTGGACGCGGTGCTCCTCTTTGCCCGCGCGGGCTTCCGGCATATTCCGATTTTGAACGGCACGCAACTGGTGGGGGTGGTCACGGAGAGGGACGTGAAACATTACACACCGTCCATCCTCTCGGGGATCTCTCCTGACGAGTACAACCGGCTGATGGAATCCACACCGCTTTCCAAGATTATGACCCGTAACCCGGCCACCATCGAGCCCGGCAAGACCATCTACGAAGCCGCCCAAATACTCTACGACCACCGCATCGGGTGCCTGCCGGTAGTCGAAGACGGCGAATTAAAAGGCATCATCACCACCACGGACATGCTGAAATTGGTCCTGCAATTGCTGGCAGAAAAGGGTCTCGCCCCACCGGGGCAGGCAACCTGAGGTTGCCCGGACCTCATGCGTTCCTGGGGTTCTCAGCCCCGTGGTGACGGTTCGCGACAGTTATTATCCTTTACCATGAGCTTGCGCCATCTGCTTTGGCCTGAACTGGAAACGAGGAGCCAGCAGGAGGAATTGAACATCCACCCCCTTACACCTTCGGCGCATCGCGTTAAACCTCGTGGGGCCGCACGGGTGCGCGCGCTGATTCTGAGCTTGATTTGCGCGCTCGCAGGTGCCACTTCGGCCGCCAAGGACAAGCCCCCGGTCCAGTATCAAATTCCCATCCCCACGCCGCCGGATTTCTCGGCGCTCGATTGGATGCAGGGTCAATGGACCGGCAAGACCATCTCCAATAGCCCACCCGGCGAAGTGCAACTCTCTGTCAGCCCTGACTTGGAAAAGCATTTCCTGGTTTTTCGCGGCGAGGTTTCGTTGGCGGCCACCCGCACCGTGCCCGCCACCAAGGAAGCGTGGTTGGGAATCCTGAGCGCCAACCCCGGCGGGGCCGGATTCATTTTACGGGTATTCTCCAGCACCGGATTCGTCACTCGCTATCGACTGACCGTGGACGGGGCGGAGGTTCACCTGAATCCCGAGGGTGGCGACTTCCCTCCACCGGGATGGCTCTTTCGCAGGATTTGGGTGCGAACCGGGCCCGACGAGTTCAGCGAGACCGTGCAAGCGGCTCCGCCGGGGAAAGCGTTCTTTGCTTATTATACTGCCAGGTTCACCCGCGTTCCCCCTCCCACCAAGACCAGCACTGCTCCTTGAACGAGCGCCAGCGGGGAAAAAAGTGTAATATTTAATCGCGGGATTCGTGGTTGGCCGTGCGTGCAGGGGCCGCGGGTAGCCGTCTAAACTCATCTGCAAAACTTCCCAGGAGAAGGCTCCATGTCCAAAGGGAAAAAGGTTGCACTCATTGTGGTGATCGTGCTGGTCCTCATCGTGGTGGGCCTGGCCATCATCATTCCCTTGCTTTTCAATATCGATCACTTCCGGCCGCAGGTGGTTGCGCAAATTCAGCAGGAAACCGGGAAACCCGCCCAAATCGGGCATCTGGCTCTGACCATCCTTCCGGAAGTCGCCATTCGCGTGGATGATTTCTCTTTGGGCAATCCCCGCGGTTTCCCCCCTGGCGATTTTGTAAAGGCCAAGAAGATTTACGCGGTGGTTGATCCATTTGCATTGCTGCATCACAAAGTGGAAATAACTTCCCTGGAGCTGGACGATCTGGCGCTGGACATGTTGGAGGACACCCACGGCAAGTGGAATTTCGAAAACCCACCCGCCCAACCTGACCCGCCAGGCGATCCGCCGGGAGACAAGGGCAGTGCATCGTTCACGCTGGGTGTCATCTCGAAGCTCACCGTCGTGCGAGGGGAGTTTGCGGCGGCAAGTCTGCTGGCGTCGGGAGTGCCGGGCCCGGCGCTCATGGAGGTTCATGGCGCCTCGATCGACTTGCGCGAGGTCAACTTGAATGCCATGACCACTGCATCGCTCCGGGAGCCAACACCCGCGCCGGACGAACTCGCTCCCCTGGCAGGCTTGCTCAACACGGTTGTGTACGCCGCAGATGCAGAAGGGCCGGCGGTGGCGCAGGGAACCATCAAAGTGGACGCGTCGCAGTTTGGTCCACTCGCCATCACCAAGTTGAAATCCAAGTTCCGCCTCTTTCCCAAGCAGGCTTTCTTTGACGATCTGGATTTGAATTGCTACGGCGGCAGCGTCACGGGAAATCTTTCCCTGAATTTCGGTGGCGCGAATCTGGCTTATAGCGCGGACGCACAAATCAAAGGCGTTAATGTTGCGGAATTTCTGGCAGCGTTTCCCCAAGCCAAGGGCATGATGACGGGAACGCTGGATGGCTCCGCCAAGATGAACGGCTTGGTCACGCACGCGCCCGATCCCCTGGTGGGCGTCACCGGCTCCGGCCAGGCAAGCATTCGCAAAGGCCGAATGCCCAGTTTGAAACTTGACAGCAATCTGCAAGCCTTGGCGAAAATGGCGAACGTCGGCCCCGCGAACGGCGACCCCTCGTCGTTCTCTTCCCTATCGGCGGATTTCCGGATTGCCGACGCCAGGCTTTCCAGCAACAAGATCACCCTGATTGGCAACGGCGTGGATGTGGAGGGCTCCGGCAGCATGACCATGGCCGGCGAGGGGAGCCTGGATTACCAGGGCGACGCCAATCTCGCCGCCCGCGGCAATAGTCCGCTCGCCAATGTTTTGGGAGGCTTGGTCGGCGCCAAGGTCGCCAACGGCAAGATGACGCTTCCTTTCACCGTGGGTGGAACCTTCGCCAAGCCCAAGTTCGCCCTGAAAGGCGCGGCGGGACAAGGCGGAGTTCCGGGTGCCGCTGCACAGGAACCCATCAACGCCGTGAAAGGCCTCTCCGGGTTGTTTAAGAAGAAACAGCAGTAAGAACTGGTCAATGCGTTATCTACGCCGTGCACGCCTCCTTGTCGCGCTTGTGCTGATGACGGCAAGGGTAAACCTGTGCTTGGCGGATCCCCGGTCTTCACAATTCACTCCTTCTCCCCGTACCACGCTGGCTCAACTCATCACTTTGATCCGGCAGAAAGCTCACGCTCTCGAGACGAGTACAGGCACGCGCCTTGGTTTCCAGTCGCTCACGTCCTCCTATAAACTCGCCCCCAACAGCGTCAGTTACTCCGATTACTCCGTTGTGCGTCTGTTGTTTGAGGCCACCAGGGATAAAGGCCTCTGGAACCTCAATTGGGACATTACGAACATGCCGCCCAATTCCGACAACATCTGGCGGCAGTGGCAGAACGTGCGGAAGCCTTCTTTCTTGGCCCCGACGGCAACTGCGGAGTGCGATGAACTCTCAGCCCTCTTTGCCTTTCTCGTCGAACGCGCTGGGGTTAGGAGCGTGGGGCTGCTCTGGCCGGCCGCAAACCACACCGTCGCGGTTTGGGTGCTCCACCCAGCGAATGGCCCTGTGGTCCGGGTGGTCGTCCCCACCACTCAGATCTTCCTCGAGCAAACTGATTTCTTTGGGACGAAGAAGTTTGACCCTTGGCGTCAAAAAATCATTTACGAATATTCGCGACATGACGCCCCTGACTCGTTGGAGATTCCGAAGCCACTCTTTGACTTCTTCGTCCTTCAGCTCAACAAATACGGCGGCGCTTCTGATCTCACCCTGCAACAACTGAGGTACGTGCGGGGGGCAGTTTTGCTGAAAAGGTGGTCGCCCAAAGACGCCGCTCTTTATGCGCTCAAATTGCGTAGCGGGTTGGGCTCCGGTCCGGCTGAGGACTTGGCGGCATTTCAGAGCTTTGCCCAAGACATGCGTTCCGGTCCCCTCTCAGCGAATTGACTCACTCCCACGCGACACCCACGCCAGCAAGATTTGACGCCTCGGCGGCTTTCTGTTACAAACTGGATTAAGGCTTTGATGCAAACCGTGCCCAATCTCCGTGTAGTAAATGCCGCGACGCGCCTTGCCAATGTGCGTTACGCCATTCGCGACATGGCCGTCCTGGCGGAGCAACTGACGCGGGAAGGCAAGACCATCCTTCCCCTGAATATCGGCGATCCCCTCAACTTCGACTTTTGCACGCCGCCCCACCTGATTGCGGCTGTCGAAAAGGCCATGCGCGACGGACGCAATGGCTACGCTCCCTCGCTGGGCATTCCCGAAGCCGTGGAGGCGATCCGCGCGGAAGCGGAGCGCAAGGGGATTCGCAACATTCAAAGTGTTTTCCTGACGGCGGGCGTCAGCGAGGCCCTGGACATTTGTCTGACGGCGCTGGTGAACTCAGGTGAAAACGTTCTGACGCCCAGCCCTGAGTACCCGCTGTATTCGGCGGTTCTCGCCAAGTTCGGCACGCAGTCCAATTCCTACCTGCTCGACGAGCAGAATGAATGGGAGCCTGACCTGGGGGACATTGCCCGCAAGATTAATCCCGGCACGCGCGCCATCGTGGTGAGCAATCCCAACAACCCCACGGGAGCAGTTTACTCGCGCCAGATTTTGGAGGGGATCGTTGAACTCGCCCGGCAGCACCATCTGGTGATTTTCGCCGACGAAATCTACGACAAGCTGATTCTGGATGGCGAGCCGCACACGTCGTTGGCCGTCTTGGCGCCCGACATTCCCGTGGTGACCTTCAATGGACTCTCCAAATCCTACCTGGTTCCCGGTTGGCGAGTGGGCTGGGGAGTGGTCAGCGGCGAGGCGGCGACCGTCAAACCCTACGTCGAAGGGATTCACCAATTGTTGCGCGCGCGGCTGTGCTCAAACCATCCGCAACAGTATGCCGTGCGCCCCGCTTTGGAAGGCTCGCAGGACCACTTGGCCGAGGTCCGTGGGAAGTTGCGCGCCCGCCGCGACCTGACCGTTCGCGCCTGCCGCGCGACGCCCCACATGAGCTGTGTCGCGCCGCGCGGAGCATTTTACGCCTTTCCCAAAATCGACATTCCTGACAGCGACGAACAGTTTGTAAAGCAGTTGCTGCGGGAAAAACACGTGCTCATGGTGCATGGCACGGGCTTCGGCCAGGCTCCGGGGACCAAGCACGTGCGCATCGTCTTCCTTCCCGATGAGGGCACGCTCACACGCGCCTACGAGGGCTTGCGCGCCTTCATCGCGGAACACTACGCGTGAGGGAGACACCATCGTGAGTGAAGACACCCCCAAACCCGCCACCTCCGAATCCGCGAATTCCCGGATCGTCCCGGAGTTTCCAAACCAGTTTTGCCCCGTTTGCTCCAGTCGGCTCGAATCCCGGCGCTGCAAGATGATTTGTTCCCGCTGCGGATACTTCATGTCCTGCTCGGAATTTGAATAGCGTGCATTGTTCATCTGCCTGGCAGCCCCTTCCGGAATTCAAGATTGATTTGTTTCATCGCTCGGCTATGATGCGGGCATGACACCGAGTTGGCAATCGCGAGCCGTCTGCTTTGCCGCGAGGTTGGTCTTAAAGCATCGGGTGTGGGTCTCCCCCGCCACCGCCGTGCGTTGGGTGCGGCGAGTCCTGAAAGTGTTGTGGCCCTGGTCGGCATGGTTGGCGCGCCGTGTGAACGTTCAAAGCGTCCAGCAGGGACCGGTTCGCGGCGAGTGGCTGGTTCCACGCGCGATTCGGTCTGAAGGCGTGCTGCTGTACCTGCACGGCGGAGGCTTCATATCGGGCTCGGCAGCCCTTTTCCGGTTGATCTCGGTTCGCCTCTGCGAGTTGTTGGGGGCGCGTGTTTTTTCGCCCGATTACCGCCTCGCTCCCGAGCACCCATTTCCCGCAGCGATTGAAGATGCCGTGGCAGGTTACCGATGGTTGCTTAAGAATGGGGCGAGTCCGCGCGACATTGTGGTGGCGGGTGAGTCGGCGGGAGGAGGATTGGCTTTCTCCCTGCTGCTCGCCCTGCGAGGCGACGGCGGGCCGCTACCCGCCGGCGTAGTGGTAATGTCACCGTGGACCGACATGGAGGGAAGCGGTGAGTCCGTGGTCAAGAACGCGGCGACGTGCGTGATGTGCGGGGAAAATATCCCCGCACTTGCCGCGTTGTACCTGCACGGCCAGCCGGCCAGGGCGCCGCTGGCGTCCCCGATTTACGCCGATCTCGCCGGCTTCCCGCCAGTTCTGCTGCAAGTCAGTGGGAGTGAATTGCTGCTCGACGATGCGCGCCGGATGTACCAGAACGCGCAGGCCGCCGGTGTCCGAAGCCGCCTCTCGATTTATCCCGGCCAACCCCACGGCTGGCATATCCTCTACGGGATTCTGCCCGAAGCAACTACGGCGTGCCGCGAGGCCGCCGAATTCGTGCGGGAATGTTGGCAAAGGGGTCGACGCGAGTCGCGGCGCGTGTTACCATCAAATTGAACTTGCTCATGGCAATTGCCAG
>Ga0326728_10004733_pt1 | contig 39697 bp, 38 predicted proteins | sample MB3enrmetagenome_FD_207602 | JGI IMG/M metagenome (GOLD analysis project Ga0326728, IMG submission 207602) | Lab enriched peat soil microbial communities from McLean, Ithaca, NY, United States - MB31MN | ecosystem: Environmental > Terrestrial > Soil > Wetlands > Peat | place: USA: New York... | reverse complement strand
GGCAGATGATCTTTGCAATGTCGGCGCTCTGCCGGATCCCGCCGCTTGCGATGATCGAGACTTCGTTCCGTATGCCCTGTTTGCGGAGTTTTTCATCGACACTTGCGACGGCAGCTTCGACCGGGATACCCACGTGGTCGCGGAAGACCCGGGGTGCGGCCCCCGTGCCGCCGCGGAACCCGTCGATGACCACGGCGTCTGCACCCGAGCGTGCGATACCGGCCGCGATGGCAGCCGAGTTGTGTACCGCAGCGATCTTCACAAAAACCGGTTTCTTCCACTCGGTTGCCTCCTTCAGGCTGTGCACGAGCTGCTTTAGGTCCTCGATACTGTAGATATCGTGGTGCGGCGCAGGACTGATCGCGTCGCTGCCCTCGGGGATCATCCGGGTGCAGGACACATCTGCGCAGACTTTCTCGCCCGGCAGGTGCCCGCCGATACCGGGCTTTGCCCCCTGCCCGATCTTGATCTCGATTGCCGCACCGCGTTCGAGATAGTTGATGTCGACCCCGAACCGGCCTGAGGCGACCTGCACGATGATGTGGCTCTGGTACGGGTAGAGGGATTCGTGGAGCCCGCCCTCCCCGGTACCCATGAAGGTTCCCATTTTTGTGACAGCTTTTGCAAGTGCGGTCTGGGCGTTGAGGCTGATCGCACCGTAACTCATGTGGCCGATCATGATCGGCGTCTCGATTTTCAGGTTCGGGGCGAGCGTGGTCAAGAGCTCCGTGTCGCCATTCTTATGCTCCTTGATGGAAAGTGCCGCGGGCTTTTTCCCGATATACGTCCGCAGTTCCATGGGTTCCCGGAGCGGATCGATCGAGGGGTTCGTGACCTGGCAGGCGTCAAGGACGAGCCGGTCGAAGATCATCGGGTAGGGGAGGACGTTACCCATCCCGGCAACGATGATCTTACCGGTCTTTGCCTGGTTAAAGACCGCCTCGCGGATCTCGCGGGTCCAGACCGGGTGGCTCCGGTAATCCGTGGGTTTCTCGTAGATGTCGATCGCGTCGCGGGGGCAGAATGCAAGACAGCGGTGGCAGGCCACGCAGTTCCGCGAGTTGACAACAATTTTGTTGTCCTCTCTCCGGAATACGCCGTACGAGCAGTTCTCGATGCAACGGCCGCAGTTCATGCAGCGCTCGGTGTCGAGTTCCACCTTGAACCGGAGCGGGATACTGCCGATACTCATGCGATGACCCTCCCGATCACCGGCTCGCCGGCTTTTGGCATGCGGACATCGTCGATATCAGGCTCGATGCGTCGGATTGCTGCTTCTTCGCTGGAGATGTAGAGCCGGTCCTTGTGTTCGCCGGTCACCAGCGGGCGCAGTTTGATCCGGTCGGTAAATCCCATGAGGCTGTCTGAAGTTGAGACGCAGATCGCAAACGGGCCGTTCATGAGCGCCGGTCCGTACGTGAGCCGGAGCGCCCGGTTGAGTTCCTGTTCTTTTTCTGGCATCGCATCGATCTCGTCCCAGAACGGCGGGGCAAGGGCACGCACTGCCATCTTCTCTGAAAGCCCGTGTTTTCTGACCAGCAGGTCGATCAGGTATGCGACGACCTCTGTGTCGGTGTACATTGTGCACTGGTACCCATAACTCTCGATGTAACGCTGGTTTGTCCCGTAGGAGGTGATCTCCCCGTTGTGAACGACGCTCCAGTCAAGGAGGTTGAACGGATGCGCCCCGCCCCACCAGCCGGCTGTGTTCGTGGGGTACCGGTTATGGGCGAGCCAGAGGTATCCCTTGTAGTCCTGTACCCGGTACAGGTTGGCGACCTGCTCAGGCCATCCCGAAGCCTTGAAGACGCCCATGTTCTTTCCCGAGGAGATGATCAGGCTGCCCCGGTGTGCGGTATTCACCCTCATGACAATATCGGTCACGACATCATCCGGGGTGGTGCCGGGTTTTGGGGTATTACTGGTATCCGGTGTGAAAAAAAAACGCCAGGGCGTGTGGACTTTTTTTATCCCTGCCTCGAAGGTAGGGATCTCCTCGTCGTGGACGATCGTTCCCTTTGACTCGAGTTCCTTTGCGAGGGCCGGCTTGTTTTCCGCGATATTGTCAAAGAAAACATGGAGGGCATACACATCCTTGAATTCCGGGTATATACCGTAGGCTGCATACCCGGCCCCTTCGCCGTTTCCCCGCTCATCCATCATCGCGAGTGATTCGCGTATCCTGCTGCCGTCCATGCACTGCCGGCGTTTGTCAATGACACCAATAATTCCGCACATTTTCTATCACAATCGGGATGCCTGGTTAGGTTTTTGTTATCTGTCCCCGGCCGGCTCCAGCGCCAGCGGGGAAATTGAAACGTATAGTACTGACACGTTCCCTGCATTGAATGTAAGCATTCTCCTCAGGAGGTTAGTTCAGAAGATATAAATGTAATTGGTTGGAAACGTAATTCCATTATGTCAGCAGACGTGACAAAATTGCTCAAGAAAATTGAGGCTGATAACGTAAAGTTTATCCGGCTCCAGTTTACCGATGTGCCCGGCATGCCAAAGAATGCCGCGATCCCGGCTGCCCAGGCCGAGAAATCCCTGACCGAAGGTACCTGGTTCGATGGATCCTCCATTGAAGGGTTTACCCGGATCGAAGAGTCGGATATGCTCTTGAAGGCAGACCCGGCATCGTACGCGATCCTGCCCTGGCGGCCCCAGGAAGGCAAGGTTGCCCGGTTTATGAGCGATGTGTACACCTACGGGAACAAGCCCTTTGAGGGCGACCCCCGGTACGTGTTAAAGAAGGTCATGGCCGAAGCAGCAAAGATGGGATATACCTTCAACACCGGCCCCGAGCTCGAATTTTTCCTGTTCAATATCGTTGACGGCAAACCGACCACGCAGTTCGTGGACCATGGCTGTTATTTCGATCTGGCACCCCAGGACAGGGCAGAAGACGTGCGCCGTGAGATTGTGCTCTCGCTTACGAGCATGGGCTTTGAGATCGAGATGTCCCACCACGAAGTTGCTGCAAGCCAGCACGAGATCGATTTCAAGTATGCGGATGCAGTCACGACCGCAGACAGGGTCATGACGTTTAAGTTTGCGACAAAAGCAATTGCGCTCAAGTACGGCCTGCACGCCTCCTTCATGGCAAAACCTCTCGCAGGCATCAACGGGAGCGGCATGCACACCCACGGGTCGCTCGCAAAGAACGGCAAGAATGCGTTCTATGATGCAAATGCAAAGGATGGCCTTTCCGACACCGCGCTCTACTACATCGGCGGTCTCTTGAAGCACGCAAAGGCGATCACCCGGGTCGCAAACCCGACGATCAACTCCTACCGGCGTCTTGTCCCCGGTTACGAGGCTCCCTGCTACATCTCGTGGAGCACCACGAACCGGTCTGCCCTGATCCGGGTACCGGCCGCCCGCGGGAACAGCACCCGTGCCGAGTTCCGCAGCCCTGACCCGATGTGCAACCCGTATCTTACGTTTGCCTGCATGCTTGCCGCAGGTCTTGACGGTGTGAAAAACAAGATCATGCCGCCCGATGCAACCAATGCCAACATCTACCACCTGAGCGCAAAAGAGCGCAAGAAGATGAAGATCGATATGCTGCCCGGCAGCCTTGCCGAATCCCAGCAGTACCTGGTAAAAGACCAGGTACTCTGCGACGCGCTCGGCCCGCACATCCTCGAAACCTTATCGACTATTGCAGAAGCAGAGACCGATGCATTCCGTCTCACGGTTCACCCGTGGGAACTGGACCGGTACCTCGCGACCTACTAATCTGAAAATACCCATCCAAAAAAATTTTCCCGCATGTCGGGACAGGCTGGACTTTTTATCCGGTAACTGCCCGTCGGCCAATAGAGGATCAGTGAAAAATACGGGGAGATGGCGGCTGAAACGAGCCTGCCGCGTGTTGTACTGGCGTCCTGTTTAACACCGGTGTATGCATGCTCTTTAGCCCATACATAAACCCATTTTTTTGGTCCCACAATGGCCGCCCACATTTAAGTTACAGGAGATTATTATGGCTCTGGATACCGGTGTTACAACCTGGCTCATGGTCTCGGCACTGCTTGTCATGCTGATGACCCCGGGCGTTGGGTTTTTCTATGGCGGACTTGTACGAAAGAAGAATTTTATCTCGATGATTGCCCTCTCATTCTTGGTGCTTGCGCTCACGAGCATCCAGTGGATCCTGGTCGGGTACTCGCTTGCCTTTGGATCTGATATCGGGGGATTTATCGGCAGCCTCCAGTACCTGGGGCTTGCAGGGGTAAGTGCCAGTGCAGGTACTGCGGCATACCCCCCGCTGGTCTACATGGCCTTCCAGCTCTTCTTTGCCTCAGTCACGCTTACTATCGTGACCTCTGCCGTCGCCGAGAGGGTCAAGCTGACGTCGTTTATCGCGTTTGCACTCATCTGGCTGACGGTTGTATACTGCCCGCTCGCTCACTGGGCATGGGGTGGCGGTTGGGCGCAGCAGATGGGCCTGATCGATTTTGCCGGCGGGACGGTCGTCGAGATCGCATCTGGATTTGCTGCACTGGCGCTGGCACTCGTGATAGGGAAACGGGCCGGTTTTGGCGAATATTCGCTTGAGCCCCATAACATCCCGATCGCACTTCTGGGTGCGGCCCTGCTCTGGTTCGGGTGGTTCGGGTTTAATGCCGGTAGTGCCCTTGCGGTGAATGCAAGCGCAGTCACGGCATTTGTAAACACGAACAGCGCTGCGGCAGCCGGTGCGCTTGCATGGATGTGTGCGAGCTGGTACCATGGCAAACCCAGCTCACTCGGGATGGTGAGCGGGGCTATCGCAGGGATGGTGGCAATTACCCCCGCAGCCGGTTTTGTCAGCCCCCTTGTAGCCGTCCTCATCGGTGCGGTTGCCGGCGTGCTCTGCTTTGCGATGATGCTCCTGCGGATCCGCAGGCGGCTCGACGAGAGCCTGGATGCATGGGCGATCCACGGCATGGGCGGGGTGTGGGGTACGCTTGCGACCGGCCTGTTTGCAGCAGCTGCAGTCGGCGGATTCTCCGGTTTCTTTGAAGGAAATGTCCACCAGTTCCTGATAAATGCGCTGGGTGCGTTTGCGGCCGTGATCTATGCGTTTATCATGACGTACGTGGTCGCGATTATTATCGATCGCATCATGGGCATGCGGGTCACTCCGGATGAGGAATATGTGGGGCTCGATATCTGCCAGCACGGTGAGCGGGCATAGATTACCTGCCTGTCATCACTAGTTTATCATTTTTAACCGGAATTGTTTGATCGTTATCTTTGTGGGACCGTATCTGTGTCATAGGACATCCTGTTCGCTGTATGCGTTTTCCTGCCGGATTATTAATGTTCTTTCTCTTCTTATATCCTGAATGAAGCGATGATAAAATAACAATATTTATAAACATAGGAATTGAATTTCCTTCCTACAATTTCAATGAACCATGGATCGCTTCAGGACCATGATGCCCATGATGCAAAAATGCCAGCACACAAACGGGGAGCCGGACTTTCTATCCGGAATCACCACCTGGCTTTTGTGTGCATTACGGTTCTGCAGGGGTGATCCAGTGCCTGCCTGTATACCCAACGCATTATACGGGTCAGGGCATAAAAGCAGCATTGATTATATCAGGTGAATTGAATGGTTATGGATTCTGGTGCTATTGCATGGGTTCTCGCCTCAACGGCGCTCGTCATGATCATGACGCCGGGAGTCGGGTTCTTCTATGGTGGTCTTGTACGGAAGAAAAACTTCATTGACATGATCACGCTGTCATTTGTGGCCTTTGCACTCGTAAGCATCCAGTGGGTGCTGATCGGGTACAGTCTGGCATTCGGCCCGGATGTCGGCGGGTTTATCGGCAACTTAAGTAACCTGGGCTTAAACGGCGTGAGTATGAATGCCCCCGGCCCGTACAGCACAATCATTCCTGGCATGTTGTACATGGTGTTCCAGCTCGTGTTTGCAACGGTCACGATGGCAATTGTCACGTCCGGTTTTGCCGAGCGCATCAAGTTCAGTGCATACCTTGTCTTTGCACTGCTCTGGACCACGATTGTCTACGATCCGCTCGCCCACTGGGTATGGGGTGGCGGCTGGACTGCACAGTTCGGCTCGATCGATTTCGCGGGCGGCACCGTCGTCCACATCAGTTCAGGGTTTGCCGCTCTGGCGCTGGCGCTCGTGATCGGTAAACGTGTCGGGTACGGCAAGTACGCGATGGAACCGGCCAATATCCCGTGGTCGATCCTTGGTGCCGTGCTTCTCTGGTTCGGCTGGTTCGGGTTCAACGCGGGAAGCGCTGTCGCAGCAAACGGCCTTGCAGTCAACGCTTTTGTCACAACGAACACTGCAACAGCAATGGCAGCAATGGCATGGCTCCTTGTCTCATGGGCACACGGGGGCAAGCCAAGCTCACTTGGGTTTATCAGCGGGGCAGTCGCCGGGCTTGTCGCCATTACGCCGGCGGCCGGGTACGTAACCCCGATGGCTGCGATCGCGATCGGTGCAGTCGCCGGTGTGATGTGCTACGGTATCATGCTCTGGAGGCAGGGCAGGGGGATCGATGAGAGCCTCGATGCATGGGCAGTCCATGGAATGGGCGGGCTGTGGGGTGCGCTTGCCACCGGTATATTTGCATCCGCAGCCGTCAACGGCGCCTCGGGTCTGATCGAGGGCAACGTCCACCAGTTCATCGCCCAGATTGTCGGGGCGGGATCGGCAGTCATCTACGCGTTTGTGGTCACGTATATCCTGGCCATCATCGTCGACAAAACCATCGGGCTGCGCGTGACCGAGGAAGAGGAATATGTAGGGCTCGATATCTCCCAGCACGGGGAGCGGGCTTCAGGATAATCCGGGTGATTACCATGAAAATGATAATTGCAGTCATCAAACCTGAACGATTTGAGTTCGTGAAAAAAGCTCTTGAAGACAAAGGTTATATCGGCATGACAATCAGCGAAGTCAAAGGCCGGGGCGCACAGAAGGGAATCTCCCTTGAGTACCGCGGCGGCAAGATGGTCGTCGACCTCCTGCCCAAAATCAAACTTGAGATTGTCGTTCATGACAAGGATGTCGATGATCTGCTCACGACCCTGACCGGGGCCGCACGGACCGGAAAGATCGGGGATGGAAAGATCTTCATCCTGCCGGTTGAGAAATCCATACGGATCAGGACCGGTGATGTGGAGTCATAAAAACAGCCAACCGCAACTCTACCGTCCAACAGATGCAGCAATCTACAATTCAGGACAGCGGGACCCTCCACCCCCGCTCCTGTTTAAAAAACGTTTCAGCCAGCCATATCTCTTTTCCGGCCAAAAATTACTGGCCGAATTTTTTTATTCCGCGTCCAGAAGCGCACGGAGTTTTTTTTCGATGTGCGGTGAGATGTGAATATGCCCCGGCAGGGAAAAGATGCCGGTGTCGTATTTTACCGCATCCTGCATATCCTCATCAGATATCCCGTACTTCCGGTGATCGACAATCTCATGGAAAAAGATCTTCCCGCCGCCGGGAATGATCCTGCACAGGCAGAATTCTTCTGCCGCCCTGGTATGGATATAAAAGAACGCTGAACCGATCATCGATTTACGCTGGTACTGGATCTGTTCGAGAATCGCCTCGTATTCCGGTTCGGATCCATCCGGCATGGCATACCGCGGCAGTGATTTCTTTTCGGCATTCATGCCATCATTTGTCATCGATTTTTACCCCCCTCCCAAAATGAACCTCCCGGTTCAGGCAAACCAGAGATTATGGTGGAAATCTTCTTCTTTCATATATATACTTATTTCAACTGTCGGCAGTCCATGATAAACGGAGCGTCCCATGCAGATTGTTATTTACCCTGCCGCTGAAAAACTAAAATACGCAATCATGATCCCATGGCTGAATTCCAATTTTAAAAATTTTAAACCGACGGCAGCCATAGCACTCAACGCCACGCGGCACATGAACACAATCGAACGTAAAAAATTGTTTTCCCCCGATATCGAGCCCATGCGGACTGCCGAAGGGCGCTGGTTCGAGGCGATCGTGTACGAGATGTTCCTGGAGATATCGCAGAAGTCGGACTGCATCAAATACCTCGCGCGTAAAGGTGCTGATGCACCGCATACCGGTCCACAGGCCTATTTGGGACAGAACGGGATCTTTTACTCGAAATACGGGGACATCACCTTCCGGGGGAACGGGCAGGATCTTGCGGAGTTTGATCTTATCCTTGTGGACGCACAGGATCACATCGCATTCGGTGAAGTGGTGACCTCCCCTGCAGATTTAAAGGAATTTGAGATTGAAATTGCGTTCAAGAAACGGTTGCTCGGATACCTGTATGGCCAGGAGCATGTCTCGTTCCTTCTCATCTCCTCCTTTGACATCTCAAACTACTCTGTTGTAAAGAGGCTTGCAAAGGATCCGGATAATGCAGTTATTCACACCAGTTCCTGCGAGCAGATCAAGGGACTCGTCAAGCATTACCGCCCCCGGATCCTGTATACAAAACCTCAGAACCATCCAAAATTGATCCGCGCTACCGACATCCCGCTCAAACACGCACTCGACTACCGGAAATACCATGACGAGTTCAGGAACCGGATCTTTTCCGAGATCACGCATGGCCGGGGCAGAAAAAATCTGGCGCCCGCGACCGACACGGAAGCGCTCGTAAAAAAGATTCTTTACGGTGCGCTCTACCCACATGCGATCAAGGGTGTCTGCGACCAGTACGGGCTGGTGGTGAAGGGTAAACGTATCGAATATGCCGAATTTTTCCAGTATTTCTCAAAAGCGATCGTTGCCACCGATCTTCCCGGCTTCGAGCTGATCATCTACCTCCGGTCCCGGGAGAAAAAGGAGTACCTCAAGATGGTGCAGACAAAGGAGGGCCACTTCCGGTTCGAGCGTCCGACACCGTCCCGTGTGGGATTTTTTTTGTGGATTGAGTCTCTCCAGCCGACGCTGGGAAGAAAGATTACGTTAGATATCCTCAGGACTTTTACCATCAGGGATCCAGCAAAAAAATAAGGGACCGGCAGGTAACGGGGGTCCGGTATTTTTCCCGGTCCTGTCTTCTACCGCAGTGCAGGTGTTTTCTGGCGGTCAATCCAGCAGCGTGGCCATGGCCTCGTCGTACCTGGCTTCCATGACATACGGGATGCCCGAGATGCCAGAGGCCTCGGCGGTCAGCGCCATCAGGTCGCCACGGGTGATGGTGGAGAGCCGGAAGTTGCGGCTGCCGGCCATGATCTGCTGGAGGCCTGTCCTGAATTTCTGTGTATAGGTATAGATGCCCACGGCACCCATCGGGATCTCCTTTATCCGGGAGCCGTATTTTTCTTTGAGTTCCTCGTAGCATACAAAGATCTCGTTCGCCGTGCTGCCATACTTTGAGACAGTTTTTGGAAGGTCGCCGGCCTCCAGCCATTTCCCGATGTTCTTCCCCACCATGCCAGGGATCATCAGTCCCCTGCCCATGCATACCGCCCGGAAGTACGGGCTGCCCATCGCAAGCGCCTTGAAAACACCCGGCTCATCCGAGAACCCGCCGGCCATGGCGAGATCAGGAACCCGCATGCCTTTCTTCTCCAGTTCCCGGCAGAATTTATACGCAAGTGACTGGAGGTAGAAGGTCGGGATCCCCCATTCGTTCATCATCGGCCACGGGCTCATGCCGGTCCCGCCGGGAGCGCCGTCAATGGTGAGGAGATCGATCTTTGCCTCGGAACCATAGCGCAGCGCCATCGCGAGCTCTACCATGGAGTATGCGCCGGTTTTTAACGTGACACGCCGGAACCCGATGTCACGGAGCCGGTCAATCTCTTCGAGGAACCCTTCTTTTGTGATAAAGCCGAGGCGTGAGTGGCGTTCAAACTCTTTTAGCGCCCCGGCCTTAAACGCGTCCTGGTTCTCCTTCAGCTCAGGATCGGGGAGCACGATATAGCCCCGTCTTTTGAGTTCGATGGCCTGTTCGAGCGAGGTGACCTTGATCTCGCCACCGATACATTTTGCACCCTGGCCCCACTTGAGTTCGATCGTGTCCAGGTTGTGTTTCGTGGCAACATACTCGGCAACCCCGAGCCGCGTGTCTTCAACATTCATCTGGACGAGGATCTCGCCATAGCCATCATAAAATTTCCTGTATGTGGAAATCCGCCGGTCCATCTCGGGGGATTCGCTCACCTTGCCCGTTGCATCAAGTTTCAGCGCCGGGTCAACACCGCAGACATTCTCCCCGCAGACAATCGTAATGCCGGAAATTGCGGCACCGACCGCGAAGTGTTCCCAGTTGGCCCGTGCGATCTCCGTAGACCCGAGAGCCCCGGTAAAGATTGGCAGGCGCATCTTTACTTTTCTGTCATGGCCGTATTCCGTGATGGTATTGACAGATGTGAAAACAGCGGTATCCGAATTGGCAGCAGTATCTTCGGGTAACCCTTTTGCGCCAACAGCATATCCCTGGATATTGAGATGGGAATAGTCAACAGGATAATTCTTGTCAGCGCCTGCGGTTATCCCGCCAAAGGGGCCGGGATAAAGGACCTCCCGGCCCCTGAATGACGAGAGCCAGATCTCACAGCTGCCTTTACATCCGTCCATGCACCGGGTACATATGCCGGAACACGGAACAACGCTCCGCGACCGGTTGACAGTACCTGTTGCCTCGTTTGCATTGGGTTGCCTTAGATTCATGATGAACACCCCACATCCACGTGCAGATGCTATCGTGTGCGGATTCGCGTGCGCCGGAGCGGGCACAGGGCCACCTTACCCCGGCATAAGGTGAGAGATTGTGTCTCAGACAGGGAGTTATTCTATGGATGGTTATAAAAGGTTGTATCAACGTCAACACATCGTGCAATCCTGAAAAATACAGGACGCTTTCCTTGGTTTTCTCACATAAAAAAAAGATCAAACTGAAGGGTCGATTTTAAAAATTCACCCTGCACGTATTCCCCGCTAGGCCCTGGCCCGGGTGATCCGGCTTTATTTTTAGAGAACCGGTGCGCCCGTCACCAGATATAACACCAGCAGGATCACAGGCTGGTGGACGAGGTAGATCACAAGCGAATGCCTGCCTAGGAATGACAGTGGAGCGATTATCAGATCGGGAAGTTTCGGGAGCGTCCATTTTCGCACTCCCCCGGGATAGGTGAACTCCCCGGCTGCCAACCCGATCAGCACAAGGCCCATCCATGGGAATATCGGTGTATAATCGACGCTCCAGAAGGTGAGCGGGTGGATGCCAAAGACCAGAAGCCCCATCGGGCCGGGGATGGTCGCAAGGATCCATCCCAAAACGATAAAAACGATCCCGATCGCTGCGTTCCAGGTGCGGAACCGGAAAAAGAGCGGCGAGAGCATGACCGTGAGACCGATCAGGTGGAGGATACCGAAGATGACAAATCCCTCCTGCAGGTACCACCAGGTTGCCACGGTCACCAGAAGCCCGCAGCAGAATATGCCGGCACCCCGCACCACGAATTTTTTTACAAGCGCCCGCCCGTGAAGGTTTGAAACCGCACGGGCGTGGCTGATCGCTAGCGATACGCCCGCAACGAGCAGGAAGAGCGAGGCCGTCGCATACGCAAAATATCGCCAGAATCCATCAGAAACATCGATCGGCTGGATCCGGAAAAAGGCAAGATCAAAGAGCGTATGAAAAATGATCATCATCACGATGGCGATACCCCGGAGAATGTCGATCTCAGGATACCGTGCCGTGGAGCTCATGGGTACTGGTACAATCGTTCCCGGACTCTGATATGTGTTTGTAAAAACCGGGAGATCGGCGGGTATATCTTTTATCGGCTCATGGATTGCAAAAAATGGGATACCTATAAGCCGGGGGGCAATGCGAGGGATGGGATTCGAACCCAAGAACTCCTGCGAGACCAGGCCCTGAACCTGGCGCCGTTGACCTGGCTTGGCTACCCTCGCGCCTGTATAGATTACGTTCACGGTTTAATAAATGTAGGGGGGAAAAGGTACCGGTGGCGGGATGCGGTGATTACCGCTTCTGTCCGTTCGCGTAGCGTTTGAGTTCACGCTCCCGCAGCTCGATCCTCCGGATCTTGCCGGAGATGGTCTTTGGCAGGGAATCGACAAACTCGATTAACCTCGGGTACTTATACGGCGCCGTGACCTTCTTTACATAGGTCTGGAGATCCTTGACCAGTGCCTCCGATGGGGCAAAACCGGGTTTCAGGATCACAAACGCCTTGACGACCAGGCCCCGGATATCGTCCGGTGAACCCACAACAGCCGCCTCCAGCACGGCCGGGTGCTCGATGAGTGCACTCTCCACCTCGAACGGCCCGATCCGGTAACCGGACGCCTTGATCACATCGTCGTCGCGGCCGATGAACCAGAAGTACCCGTCCTCGTCAAGGTATGCCTTGTCGCCCGTATAGTACCATCCGTTCACAAACGACTTTTTGTTCTCTTCGGGGTTATCGAAGTACTCGATGAACATCCCGACCGGCCGTGGCTCGATCCTGATCGCGATCCTGCCTTCTTCATGGACGCCGACCGGTTTCCCGTTTTCATCATGGAGCTCGATCACCCAGCCGGGTGCGGGTTTTCCCATCGACCCGAACCTGGCCTCCATGCAGGGGAATGTACCGATACAGAGCACGGTCTCGGTCTGGCCGTATCCTTCGTAGATGGTCAGGCCTGTCGCATCTTTCCATGCCTTAATGACCTCAGGATTGAGCGGCTCGCCGGCGCTCACGCAGTGACGGAGCTCGGTAAAATCAAACTTGTCGAGGTCGGCAAGGATCAGCATCCGGTAGATTGTGGGCGGGCAGCAGAACGTCGAGATACCGTATTTTTCAATCAGCGGCAGAAGTTCGGTCGCGTTGAACCGGCCCCTGATATCGTAAACAAGGATCGCAGCTCCCTCAAGCCAGGGCCCGTACAGTTTCCCCCACGCGCTCTTTCCCCAACCCGTGTCCGAGAACGTGAAGTGGAGGTCGTTTGAGTGGACATCGTGCCAGAAGCGTGAGGTGACGATATGACCGAGTGCGTAGCTCTGGCTGTGCAGTACCATCTTTGCATCGCCGGTGGTTCCCGAAGTAAAAAAGATCAGCATCGGGTCGGTGGCTTTTGTCTTTTTCATGCCGGGAAGGTTAACCAGTTTTGCCGAGACCGGCGCAGGGTAGTCGAGCTCGACCGGGTAACTGATCCAGTGCTCCCGTTTGCCGTCAACGAGGAACCGGCAGGTCAGGGACGGGCATTCTCCTGCGATGGAATCAATCTTGTCGGCATGCTCTTCAGAGGTGATCACCATCTTGATCTCCGCGGCGTTGATCCGGTACTTCAGGTCCTGCGGCGTGAGCATGGTCGGGGCCGGGCAGTAGACCGCCCCTCGCTTGATAAGGGCGATCGTTGCGATCCACCACTCCGGCACCCGGGGCAGCATGATGAGGACCCGATCGCCCTTGTTGACACCGTACTTGATGAGCATATTCACGATCTGGTTGGAGAGCCGCATCAGGTCCCAGAATGTATATTTCTTCTCCGCACCCTTCTGGTTGGTCCAGAGCATCGCAATTTTGTTCCGGTCTTTCTTTGCCCAGGCATCGATCACGTCAAAACCGAAGTTGAAGTACTCGGGGACATCGATCCGGAAGTCCCGGTATGTGGCATCGTAGTCCTCCATGTTGTGCCTGAAGGTACCGGGTGCCGGGAGGGTGCAGGCAGGGTTCGATGCACTGGTCGTCAGGTGGCCGGTGCAGGCCTCGCTGATCCAGTCCGAACGCGAGATCTTTTTCTGCTCGCAGGCCTTGTCGATCTTTTCCGTGAGTGTATCGTCCATGGATATTGAATACCGCACCATACCAGTGCTGTTTGATGGTGCACTTTATCAGAGTTTTGCTTTTTCTGTGCACCATATTGGCAAGAGTCGCGCAAGAATCCAAGTTGCAGGCTTCGATTTCCTGTGCAATCATGGTTATTGGTGCGCGATCCCGTTCATGGAAAACAGGTACGCCTCGCAATTATGAGATCCCGGAGAGCGTGACCGGTGCAGGAGCAGACCATTCGCGGTGTATTTCATTCTGGCAGCGATCCCTCCGGCCGGGATTTTTCCGGGAACTCCTGTGGGAGCGCGCCGGTAGCACCACCTGTCATGGAAAAAACAGCGAAAAGATTTACACGGTCGGGAAAATACCGCGGCCGGCAGAGACAAAAAAGATCGATGTGAAAAAAGTTACCGGGGCTCCCGGTATTTACGCAGCTCCCGCTCGCGAAGCTCAGCCCGCCGGATCTTGCCGGAATGGGTCTTAGGAAGATCGGTTACAAACTCGATCGCCCGGGGGTACTTGTAGGGCGCGGTCGTCCTTTTCACGTAATTCTTGATCTCCTTGATGAGTGTTTCCGAAGGATCGTATCCCTTGTTCAGGACGACAAAGGCTTTCACGATCAGGCCCCGGATACGGTCCGGTGCGCCGACTACCGCCGCTTCCTGCACCGCCGGGTGTTCGAGCAGGGCGCTCTCCACCTCGAACGGCCCGATACGGTAGCCGGAAGACTTGATCACGTCATCGTCCCGGCCGATGAACCAGTAATACCCGTCCTCATCCTTGTAAGCCTTGTCCCCCGTATGGTACCAGCCGTTCACAAACGATTTCCTGTTCTCTTCGGGATTGTCGAGATACTCGACAAAGAGGCCCGGGGGGGGCGGGGTGCAGGAAATCGCGATCCTGCCCTCCTCGCGGACACCGACTGGCCGACCCTCGTCGTCATGGATCTCCACGTTCCAGCCCGGCGAGGGCTTCCCCATGGAGCCGGGTTTAACCACAAGGGGGGGGAACTCGGCTACGCAGCAGCATGTTTCGCTCTGGCCGTACCCTTCCCGGATGGTAATCCCGGTCCCTTCCTTCCAGACCCTGATCACCTCGGGGTTGAGCGGCTCCCCGGCGCTGGTGCAGTGCCGGAGGGACGAGAGGTCGAACTTGTCGAGATCGGCAAGGATCAGCATCCGGTAGATCGTCGGAGGAGCGCAGAATGTCGTGATCTGGTACTTCTCCAGCAGGGGCAGGATCTCCGTTGCGTTGAACTTGCCGGTAAAGTTGTACACAAAGAGGCATGCCCCCTCTATCCACTGCCCGAAGATCTTCCCCCACCCGCATTTTGCCCAGCCGGTATCCGTGACCGTGAAATGGAGGTCGTTGTGCCGGATATCCTGCCAGAACCGGGCGGTAACAATCTGGCCGAGCGGATGGTCGTGGTTGTGGAGTACCATCTTGGGCTCGCCCACGGTACCGGAGGTAAAATAGATCAGCATCGGGTCGGAACTCTTTGTGCGGCTCTCTTCGGGAATGGATACGGAATGGTGCGAGACCGGTGCCGGGTAGAGGAGCTCGTAGGGCCAGCTTGCCCAGCCTTTGCACTCGCCATCTACCACAAACCGGCAGGCAAGGGTCGGACACTCGTTGCAGATCTCCTCCACCTTTCCTGCATTTTCGAGATCGGTAATAACCATCCGGAACCTGCCCTTGTTCACCCGGTATTTGATATCGCGGGGGGTGAGCATGGTCGGGCAGGGGCAGAAAACCGCGCCCAGCTTGATGAGCGCAACCACAAAGATCCACCACTCGGGGATCCGGGGAAGCATAATCATGACCCGGTCTCCCTTGTTGATACCGTATTTCAGGAGAACGTTTGCCGCTTGGTTGGAGAGGTTGGACATATCGAGGAAACTGAGTTTCTTTTCCTCTCCCTGCTGGTTTGCCCAGATCATGGCGAGTTTGTTCCGGTCCTTCTTTGCCCAGGCATCGACCACATCAAAACCGAAATTAAAGTACTCGGGAATCTCGATTGAAAATGTTGCTTTTGCCTGGTCGTAATCTTCCATATTGTGCTGGTCTTCGTCCATAAAAGTCAGCCTGGATAATGCCTGAATATTGATGGTGTTCCCATTTCAATCTGTCTCTTGGATTTTCTGTACCCTTTTTTTAAGCCGGTTGCTTTTCAAATCCAAATCCTCCCCGTCAGAGAATGGGGCTGGGACATAAAGATTCTCCATTAGTATTATGATTCGACAGACTGCATAGTATACAGGATGGCTGATAAACGGTACGATTCATTGAAAATTGAGAATGTCGTGGCTTCAGGAGTCATCGCCGAGTCCATAGATCTCAACATGGTATCCAGCAAGATAAAGAGCTGCGAACTCAACACCAAGAGGTTCCCGGGTGCGGTGTACCGTATCGAGAACCCGAAAATTGCATCTTTGATCTTTTCCTCGGGTAAAGTTGTGCTCACCGGTATCCGTGACGACAAGGCGTTAAAAGACGGCCTTGCAATCATCATCAAATCCTTAAAAGAAGCCGGGGTAGAAACGCTGGACAAGCCCCGGGTGGCAATCACCAACATCGTCTGTTCCTATGATATCGGCAAGTACATCAACCTCAACAAGGTGGTTGTCACGCTCAATCTCGAAAACATAGAATACGAACCCGAGCAGTTCCCGGGCCTCGTGTACCGGATCAAGGACCCGAAGATTGTCGCACTCCTCTTCTCTTCCGGAAAGATCATCTTAACCGGCGGGAAAAACCTCGGCGATATCAAGAAAGGCCTTGACTTCCTCGAACAGAAACTCGAAAGTATCATGTGATACGGGTGCCGGTATCGTACCTGCACCGTGATCTTTTTTTGTCCTTATCATCAGGAGAAATTCCCGAACGCTCATTCCGGAATCGCTTTTCCCGAAGATGCCCCGTTTTCCTGCACAATTCCAAAAAGAGAGATTTCATATCTCGAGCTGTTTTTAAGGTTTTCACAGGTATGGCAGAGGGACCAGTTATGCCCAGTACCGGTGCGTCTGGATGAAGTTCCGCTCTGCCTTGAGGATCTCGCGGTAGAAGGCGTCGCCGTCAGCGAGCGTCGCAAGGATACGGGAAGCATTCTCGGGTCCCACGCCCCGCGCAGAGAGTGCTATAACAGCTTTTTTTCCGCTCGACAGCACGATGTTGGCATTCCGGAGGAGGCGCTGCTCGATGGCTCGTTCCTCTTCGTTTTTCTTCCTTTTTAAAGCAACGACAGCATAGGCATCCGCCTCGTACGGTTTGAGCGCTGCTATCAGCCGGGCGCCGCACTTCGGGCACTGGGGGGAGTCCGGTACCCGGGAGACAACCGTGTGGCTTTTCCAGTCCCGGCAGTTCATGCAGGCGAGAATAACGTCGTCCTGTTCGAGCCGGCGTTTCAGGGTCGCGAGCACGGCCTGGTCTGCGGTCGGAGGCGGGATCTGGTCGCGGGAGGAGAGGAGACCATCCGCCCCGATGATCGAGTGGGGGCCGATAGTGACCCCGATGGTGCCCTTTTTTATCATGCCGACAACCTGCGCCGCCGCATCCACATCCATATAACCGGACAACAGCTCGCGGTACGCCTCCTGCTGGACGACTGTGTCGTCGAAATAGTCGAGCAGGCGCTGGATGCTGATCTTCTCGTAGTCCGCATCAGGATCGATAGCGCCAAATTTCTTTGCTATCTGCACCAGTTTCCACTTGAAAAGCGCCGTGCGCTTGAGGGCGAGCTTGAGGATACCGGGCATGTGGGCGGGTTCTAAAGCGAGGAGAAAGTCGCGGACGTCTGCTGCCCGGATCGCGGAAGGCAGGCGCAGCAGGATCCGGTACGCGTCCAGCTCAATCCCGACCGTGGTCCCGTACCGGGCGGATATCAGGATCGAGAGCACGCGGCCGAGTGCCTCGTTTGCCTTGTGGCCGGCACAGATGTTGCAGACCACGCCATCGTCGATGTTCTCGAGCGTGATGAGCCGGTCGGTCGGGATTTTGCACCGGTTCTTTTCCATCTCGGAAAGGATGCGGGCAGCAAACGCGATGCTCTCTTTTTCTTTTGTGTATTCCGCAGTGGTATGCTTGCGCCGAATAGCCCCGACTTCACAGGCAACCGCAAACGGGACCGGGATCTGTTCGCCCTCCCACGAGGGGAGTTCACCGATCGCTTTTTTTGCCGGTTCGACCGTAAGGCGTCCCTCATCCATTTCCAGCACCCGCCAGAGCTGGCCCTTGGTGATGAAGACCGCACCGGTATGCACCCATCCGACCACGAACGATTCGTCCAGAGTACCCACGGTCCGGCGGGAGACCATATCGAAGATCGGGATCTTGCGCTCATCATGGATCATCGAGAGGTTGCCCGAGAGGTAGCGACGGGCCCGCGTGGTCGTGACGATCCGGCTGCCATCGATCCTGATAAGCCGGTGCTCCTCAAGCTGGGAACAGACTTCATCGAGAAGCGTGCCGCACCCGGCAAAGATCGAGGTTCTCTCCACAATCTTTCGGATACGGGAACGTTCGATATCCCCGTACTCGACAGCCATCGCTGCGATCTGGTTGGCAAGTACGTCGCCCGCGTTCGTGTCCGGCACCACCGGCTCGATCTCGTTTGCCTGCGCCCGCCGGGCGATCACAAGGGACTCCAGCAGGTCGTCAAAGCCGGTGGCGAGGATCGTGCCGCGGGAGATGGTGTTGAGCTGGTGGCCGGCCCGGCCTACACGTTGCACCAGCCGGGCGACCTCGCGGGGGGAGCCGAACTGGATCACGTGATCGACCCTGCCGATGTCGATCCCAAGTTCCATGGACGAGGTACAGATGAGGGTGCGGATCTCCCCTTTCTTGAACCGTTCCTCGGCATCGATCCGGATCTCCTTTGAAAGCGAACCGTGGTGTACCTCCACGTCGCCCCGGGTAAACAGGGCGTGACCGAGCGCTTCAGCGGTTACCCGGGTGTTGACAAAGACGAGCGTCGAGCCTTCCCGCTCCAGTGCCCGTTCCAGTGCTTTTACCTGGTGGCTGAAATTGTCACCGACAAAACTGACATTGATATCCAGTTGTTTTGAGACCGGTACCTGCACGATCTTGCAGGCACGTGTTCCGCAGAGGAAACGGGCGATCGTCTCCGGGTTTCCTACGGTAGCGGAGAGCCCGATGCGCTGGAATTCGCCGGCATACTCAATAAGACGTTCGAGCGCGATCGCGAGCTGCGCCCCCCGTTTGCTACCGGCCATCTCATGGATCTCGTCAATGATCACGAACTGCACATGTTCGAGATGTTTACGGAGACGCTTTCCCATAAAGAGTGCCTGCAGGGTTTCCGGGGTCGTAATGAGCAGGTCGGGTGGAGAGAGCGCCTGCTTCCTGCGCTCTCCCGGGGGAGTGTCCCCGTGCCGGACGCCGACCGTAAGGCCGAGTTCGTGACACCACCACTCCATCCGCACGAGGATATCCCGGTTGAGGGAGCGTAAGGGAGTAATATAGATTGCCCTGAATCCTCCTCCGGCAGGCATCTTCAGGAGCGCGTCAAAGACCGGGAACATCGCGCTCTCGGTCTTGCCGGTGCCGGTAGGGGCGATCAAAACAAGGTTTTTCTTTGCGAGGATAAGGGGGATCGCCTGTTCCTGTGCAGGGGAAAGCCGGGTAAAGCCCCGCGCCCTGATGCACTCCCGGACATGGCTGTCGAGCACCTCAAGCACCATGGTGATCACCCCCCGGGTCCTCATCCGCATCATCTTCAAGAAGCATTCTGAGCGGGCCGATGTACGTCCCGTCGGCAAGGATAATCTCCGCGTCGTCCTGTTTCATGCACCGCGAGATCGGCGAGAACGGGTCGCGGGCAATCTTTACGATATCATAGCCGGCAATCTCGTTGAACGCGGGCACGAGGAGAGCCCGGGCCGGGGACGATATACCCTCATCGTTTTTGAGGCCGAGCGCTTTGGCATCGATCCCCGCCCGCAGGTATGCCGGTGCCTGGAGGGAACAGCCCACCTCATCGTGCAGGCTGACCTGGGGGTGGTGGTGACCGGTGACAATAAGATGACTGCTAAGGTCAGGGGCCGGGTAGGTATGTCCATGGAAATACGCGACACTATCAATAATTGCGCCATCCTTTGGCTGGAGTTCGCCCTCTCTGAGGAACCGCTCAATGCCGATGTCGTGGTTTCCCGGGAAGACAAGGATCGGGATGCGGCGCCGGATCGTATCGAGGATGCCCGGGATCTCTGCCCACTCCTGCCGGGTGAGCGAGGGGATGCTGTGCTTGACGTCCCCCAAAAGGATAAGCCGGTCCGGATCCGTCTCATTTACTGTCTGCATGAGCCGGTCAAGGCGTTCGGTACTGTGGCTCTTAAAATACAGGCCATGTGCGGCAAGGTCGGCCTCGATCCCGAAATGGAGGTCGGCAACGATGAGCAGGCGCTCGGTGTTCTCAATGACAAGCGCCGGGCCGTCCCTGATAAACTCCAGTTTCATAATGGTTTGACGTATCCTTTCTGGGGCTGGTAACAGTCGTCGTTTGCGACAAGCGTCCCGATCGCGGCGAGCACCGCGTCCTGTGTAAATCCCCTTCCTCCCGCATCATCGATCACGTCCTGCACGGCCACGCCCCGTGGGCCGCTCTTCGCGCGGATGATTTCCATGATTATTGTGCTGATAGCAGCCTCTGCAACCAGGGGTGTCGCAGGAGCTGTACGGACACTGGCAAGCGCACCTCCGGCCATCGCGGCCAGGTCGCGGAGCCGCTCCCGGGTGAGCCCGTAGTGCCGGATGACACTGCACGCCCGGGTATCTCCTGTGTTTCCTTCAAGTGCGGCAAACAGCTGTTCGATCCGAGTGGTGGTCATATCCGCTGTCACAATTATCCAGCGGTCGCGGCCGGCCCTGTCGATAACCCGAACATAATCAGGCCTGACCGAGACCACCCAGCCCCCGTTCTTTGCATACAGCTGAGCAGTTCCCGTGACCGCAACAAAAGACGGCACCGGGATTGCACGGATCTGTTCCGCGACAGGACCACGCCGGCCTCCTGCCACAATATCAAATGCGCCGGTCGGGTCGGCAAGCCGGCAGTGCAGTACATCGGCGATCTCTGCGACCTCGGTGAGCGCCCCGCAGAGGTACAGCGACCGGCACCATGCCCCCCCCGGGGTCACGACCCAGGCCGGGCTCCCCGCATCATCAGCTGGCGCTGAAAGTGTCGAGCCGGAAAAATCTCCGGCAAATACCCGCGCTGCACCTTCCATACTTGTGATGAGTACTTTTGTAAAAGAGAGGTATTCAAGGTATAGGAGTTGATAAGCTGGCAGGGAAGACAGGGTGGCTGATGGTAAAGAGGAATGCAATCCTGAAAAAAAAAAGTATATTACGGTTGCTTCAGGGTCGGGTCGAGTGCTGTGGCGTTTGCGTACGCTGCGTCCGCTTCTGAGATTCTTCCCAGCGCCTGGAGGGCGTTTGCCTTATTATAATATGCAATGGCCCGGAGCTTAGTGAGGTTCCCGGGCGCGTTAATCGCTACATCCGCCGCGTCAATTGCATCATTGTAGCGGCCCAGCTCCACCAGGATCCCTGCCCGGTCCGACTGGATGATGGGAGTAAGCGAACTCACATTTTGTGCAAGGGCAAGATCGGCGTCCTGAAGTGCCTCATTATAATTCCCCTCATATGCGAGATCAACGCTCGTACAGTAAAACGCACCCGCAGTAGCAAAGGAGTTCGTGGCATTGCCAGATGGTGCCGGAGAAAGAGTCCCCTGCCTCATGAGAAGGAGACCGGCAGCTGCGACAATGCAGACAACAATCACGACGCCGATTGCAACAACGGTTTTTCGTGAAATCCTCTTTTTCTCCGGCTGATTTTTTCGGCTTTTGGTTTTGTTCTGACTCATCTGTTAAAAAAGGGGATTTTGACGATTAATACTTCCGTCTCATCGCGATTGCGAGCGCTGCAATGCCAAGACCTACAAGGGGGATTCCGGCAGGAAGTGGGGAAAAGGTCGTCGTTTTCGGGATGGCCGTTAATGTAGGCTGCGTGGTCAGCTGCTGTGCCGGGGTCGTTGTTCCTGCCGTTGCGGTGGCCGTCTCAACCGGTGTCGTCAGAGATGGCAGCATTGTCGGGGAGGGAGTAAATGTATCAGTAATAAAAGTGACCGTTTTATTCCCGCTTATAACCGTTCCCGTCGCTGCATCGCCATTGTAACTGCTGCTCATGCCGTTAAGATCCTGCGTAACTGCAAAGGTATAGGTACCCTTCGGGTAAACGCTGCTACCATCCGCGCTTTTTGCATTCCGGTCCCATGCGGGGCCGTTTTTCCAGATATACGGCGAGGTCGTGATTATCGGTGCGCTGGCGAATGGGATGATCTGGGTTGTGGGATCTCCTATGTTTCCTGTAAGGATCTGAGGTATGTTCATCCCGGTGGGGGAGGTGAGAGTCACGGTAAAGAAATCATCGGAAGGGTTGTATTTGGGACGCGCTGAATAATTAAGCGCCATGTACAGGTTCGTATCGATCCGGTAGGTAATATTTGCCGACATCGGGACCGACTGGCCGGTGATATCCGTATTCGTGTCCACATCCCAGATCGAGAGGTTGATCTGGGGCTGGTACACAACAAAGACCGGAATATCGGGTTTGGCATCGTCCGTATACCAGGTGCCGGTATACCCGGTGAAAATAGCAGGATCTAGATAGAACGAGGTTGCGTTCCCGGCAATCGCTACCGTTGTTGACGGGTCGCTGCTCAGGTCTGCACCCGCCGGCCACCATGCGATTACCGAATGCCCGTTCAGTCCCAACGATATATCAAGGTTGCGCTCGCCGATAAAGACCGGTGCACCTGCGGCGATCTTATTCAGGCTTGCATGGACCGGGACGAGGAGGAGACACATAAGCAGGAGAAAAACGAGAGGAATTCGGCTCGGTAACATGAAAAGTAATTTCAAAACTCTTATGATAAAGATTATTACATTCTATTGATTGCAAAAGGACATTTTTCGGGCCGGGTAGGATCTTACCTGGATGCACCACATACTATGTGCAGGAAAAAACAACATAGTCAAAAGACAATCTAGTCAGTAAGCAGGATGTTTGCGCATGGACGAGACTCACACCATCTGGATAGAGAAGTACCGCCCAGCCAGACTTGTGGATATTGTAGGGCAGGACGAGATTATCGAGCGGCTCTCATCCTACGTGAAGACCGGCAACCTCCCCCATCTCCTTTTTACCGGGAGCGCAGGCGTGGGAAAGACGACCGCGGCCGTCACCCTCGCCCGGGAGTTCTTTGGTGCATCATGGCGGATGAACTTCCGCGAGCTCAATGCGTCCGATGAGCGCGGGATTGACGTGGTGCGCAACCAGATCAAGGAGTTCGCCCGAACCAAACCCGCTGGGGATGCTGCATTCAAGATCCTCTTTTTGGACGAAGCCGACGCGCTCACGACCGATGCGCAGGCTGCGCTGCGCAGGACGATGGAGAGCTACGCGAAGACCTGCCGTTTTATCCTCTCGTGCAACTACTCCTCGAAGATTATCGACCCCATCCAGAGCCGGTGTGCGATCTACCGTTTCCGGCCACTCGCAGCACAGGCGGTGAAAGAAGAGATCACCCGGATCGCGGCAAAGGAGGGACTGATCGTTACACCCGATGCGATGGATGCGATGGTCTATATCGCGCAGGGTGACATGCGCAAGGCGATCAATGCCCTTCAGGGTGCTGCGATCATCAGTACGACCATCGACTCTCCGATGGTCTATGCGATCACCTCCAATGCCCGGCCGGACGAGATCGAGGATCTCCTTAAGCTGGCTCTTGCCGGTGATTTTGATGGGGCCGAATCCCTGCTTGGACACCTGCTTCATGAGCGGGGAATTGCCCCGAACGAACTGATCAACCAGTGTTACCGGGCGCTCGTGAAGTGCGGGATGAACCGGGCGCTCAAGGTGGAATTGATCGATGCCCTTGGCGAGACCGATTTCCGGCTCTCGGAGGGTGCAAGCAGCGACATACAGATGGAGGCACTGATCGCCCGGTTCGTGCTTTCCAGCACCAAGAAGCGATGAGGGGGAAACATGGAGAAGGCACCCGAACTGCATCAGGGAGACCGGGCCGATGACTGGGGCAGGTTTCTCAAAAGCCGGTACAAGAAGGAGCTCGGCGAGATCTCGCGCCTGTTCCCGCACAAGCGCTCGCTCCTTATCGATTACCGGCAGATTGAGCGGTTCGGGAAGGCAGGCATCACCCTTGCCGACGAACTGGTGGAGAACCCCGGCAAGGTGCTTGAAGATGTCTGGGACGCAATCAAAAACGACCAGCTGATCCGGACCAAAGACGGCAAAGAGCCAAAAGGCGTCAACATCCGGTTCACGAACCTCCCCAGGAAGACCGCTATCCGCGAGATCCGTTCCGATGACATCAACAAATTTATCTCAGTCGAGGGCATCCTGCGGAAGACCACCGAGGTGCGCCCCCGGATCGTGGAAGCGGTCTTCAAGTGTCCGGCCGGCCACTTCACCAAAAAAACCCAGAAGTACGGCAAGTTCATCGAGCCGGATGGCTGTGCAACGGATGGCTGCACGTTCAAGAAACTTGAACTGATCCCCAAGCGCTCTACCTTTGTCGATTCCCAGAAACTCCGGGTTCAGGAATCCCCCGAGGGCCTGCGGGGCGGCGAGCAGCCGCAGACGCTTGATATCGATGTGACTGACGACCTCTCGGGTATGGTCGCGCCGGGAGACCGTGTCGTGATCAACGGCATCCTCCGCTCAATGCAGCGGGTTGTCAAGGGGGAGAAGCACACGGTCTTCGATATCTTCCTTGAATGCAACTCGATCGAGATCGCAGAAAAGGAGTTCGAGGAGGTCGAGATCGATGAGAAGGCGGAGGATGAGATCAAAAAACTTTCCTGCGATCCGATGATCTACCGGATGGTCACCCACTCGATCGCCCCCACGATCTACGGGAACGAGGATGTCAAGGAGGCGATTACCCTCCAGCTTTTCGGCGGGATTGCAAAGGAGATGCCGGACGGGACCCATCTGCGGGGCGATATCCACGTGCTTCTGATAGGTGACCCGGGTATCGCAAAAAGTCAGCTGCTGCGCTACGTTGTTAAGTGCTCGCCGCGTGCAATCTACACGAGCGGCCAGTCGTCGACTTCTGCCGGTCTCACGGCAACAGCCGTCAAGGACGAGTTCGGGGAAGGGCGCTGGACGCTTGAGGCGGGAGCCCTCGTGCTCGCCGATATGGGTGTTGCCGCAGTCGACGAGATGGACAAGATGCAGAAAGAAGATCGTTCGGCCCTGCACGAGGCCATGGAGCAGCAGTCCATCAGCGTCGCAAAGGCCGGTATCACTGCCACGCTCAAGTCCCGGTGCGCTCTTCTCGGAGCTGCGAACCCGAAGTACGGGCGTTTTGATATGTATGGCGACATCGCCGACCAGATCAACATGCCCCCCTCCCTCCTCTCCCGGTTCGACCTGATCTTTATCATGACCGACCAGCCGGAGCAGAAACGGGACCTTGCTATCGCCGAGCACATTCTCAAGGCGCACGGTGTAGGGGAGCTCATTGCCCAGCACAAGAAAACACCCATCCCCGGGGTCACGCAGGAGTATATCGACCAGCAGCTCAAACCGGTCATGCCGGATATCGATCCCGCGCTTTTCAGGAAGTACGTCGCGTACTCCAAGCGCTCCTGCTTTCCCATCCTGTCGGCGGAGGCAAAGGAGGCGCTTGTCGGTTACTACCTTAAGCTCAGGGGGATCGCGGAGCCCAACAAGCCGGTCCCGGTCACGGCCCGGCAACTGGAAGCGCTCGTAAGGCTTGCAGAGGCCAGCGCCCGGATTCGTCTTTCGAATACGATTGAGGCTGGCGACGCAGAGCGCGTGATCCATATCGTGGATGCCTGCCTGCGCCAGATAGCCTATGATGCAAAGACCGGCAACTTCGATATCGATAAGGTGGCGACCGGTATCTCCAAGGAGAAACGTGATATCATCCGGGTGATCAAGGATGCGATCCGGGATATCGGCGGAGAAGGACGGCGTGCTGCCATCGAGCAGGTGATCGAAGCGGTCGCCTCAAGAGGCTTTGCACAGGACAAGGTGCGGGAAGGAATCGATATGCTCCTGCGGCATGGAGAGGCCATGGAACCAAAACAGGGGATCATCCAGCTGATCTGAAAGGTGAACGGGATGAAAACGGTAAACAGACCCGGGGAGCACCGCGATCTCGAACGGGCAATCTTCGAGGCCGGGATCAAACTCGGGGCGCTCTACCACCAGTGGGTCGGGACGCCCATCTCGCAGGAGTCGGCAGCAAGCGTGGAAGCGGCCATCGAGAAAGCTGTGATCCTCCAGCCTTTTGTCGAGGAGATAACGGTGAGGCTCGACCGTTCGGCAATGAAAAAGAATGTATTCGGGTACAGCGAACTCTCCGGTCTGATGTTTGATGTGGAGATCGTGACCCGGGTGGGATTCTCGTACTGCCGGGCCGCTCTTGCACCGGAGAATGGCTACCCTCTCATGAGGATCGTGGAGTGCCATGAGATCACGCCTTTTTCCGATCACTGACGATCATATCCATTTCGATCCGGCAAACGGGCGCGGGGTCGAAGCGGCAAAGGATTTCCTGCACGCGGGCGGGACGCATATATTCCTGGTTTCAAAGCCATCGTGGTCGCTTGGGATCGCACCGGTTTGTGGCGCCGATTACGCGAAGGTTTTTGACGAAACGCTCCGTGTCGCAGGAATGATCCGGGAGACCGGCATCGTGGTCTTCCCCATCCTTGGCGTGCACCCGGCCGAGATCAGCCGGCTTACCGAACGCCGGTCCCTTTCCGAAGCAGTTGACGTGATGAAAGGCGGGCTTGACTGCGCGGCAGGCTACATCAAGGACGGCCGTGCCGTGGCGCTCAAGAGCGGGCGGCCGCATTACGAGGTAAGTCCCGAGGTGTTTGCAGCCTCAAACGAGGTGCTTTCCCACGCGCTCGAACTTGCTGCCGGGTACCGGTGCGCCCTTCAGATCCATGCGGAGAGCGGGTCGTGTGTCGATGTCGTGGACATGGCAGATGCCGTGGGCATGCCAATCGGGCGCGTGATCAAGCACTACGGTTCACCCGAGACACCGTTCCATCCCTCGCTTGTCGCCCGGCACGAGGCGGTACCGGTCCTTGCACGTGAGCGTCGGCCGTTTACCATGGAAAGCGATTTCATGGACGAAAACTCGCGGCCCGGCGCCGTCACCGGCCCAAAATCGGTTCCGCGGATCACAAAAAAGCTCCTTGAATCTGAAGTGATCACCGAGGAGGACTGCTGGCGTATCCACGGTGAGACCCCGGAAAAAGTCTATGGTGTCAGGATCACGCTGTAGCACCACGTGCGTGACGTAGTCTTTGTTCCCATCTTTTATCTGGTGGCTCGGCAAAAGAGCTGATCAATGTTTCTCAAAATCCACCGGTCGCCCGGGGCGGGTGACGTGGTTGCGGTCTGTGACCGCGAACTGCTCAATACGACCATCACTGACGGTGACCTCAAGGTAACCGTATCTGAATATTTCTACGGTGGCGCTCCCGTGGATGAAGCGGCGGTCACCGAAGCCCTGAGTAAGGGTGACAATGTCAATCTCATAGGTGAACATTCTGTCGGGGTAGCGGTAAAACTGGGCCTTGTCTCCAAAGCCGACTGTATTATGATTGGCAGTGTGCCTCATGTCCAGATCTACAGGTTTTAAGCCATGACAATTCAGGACCGGTTCTGCCCGAAATGCGGCAAACCTTTGGAGACCGATGGGTTCTGCCCGAGCTGCCGGGCTGCAGGTACTCCATGGGCTGAATGTGATACGCGGGTGGCAGCCACCCACTGCCCCAGCTGCGGTGCGACCAAGCAGGTGAACACATGGACAGATACCGACCGCGAACAGGCAGAGATTGCGCCCGACCTTGCGCGGAGTGCGGTACATTTCCACCCCGAGGTGAAGAACCGCTCAATTGCCGTTGAGGTGCGTGACATCAGTCCCAACCGGTCGAGAGCCTACCTCACGATCACCGGTACCCTGTATGGCCTATCCATGGAGAAGACCTGCATGGTCGAGCTGGTCTGGCACAAGGAGCAGTGCGACCGGTGCAACCGGATCACCGGCAGTTATTACGAGGGGATCGTGCAGGTGCGTGCGGACGGACGCGACCTGAGCCCGTTTGAACTGGAGTCAGCGGCAGCCATTGCAACCCAGATCGAGGAATCACTCATTGCAGGGGGCGAGCGGCTCTCGTTTATTTCTGATACGACGGTGAACCGGGACGGCCTTGACATCACGGTCGGCTCACAGCATATCGGTCTTATGATCGTGCAGGCAATAACAGCGCAGTTTGGCGGAAGGTACACGACCCACCCGAAACTTGTCGGGGAAAAAAACGGGCGGCAGCTCTTCCGTATCACGTATCTTGTCCGCCTGCCCCGGTACCAGCGGCACGACGTGGTGAAACTTGAACGGGTCTACGTGGAAGTGGAACAGGTGGACTCCCGGCATGTCCGGGTTTTTGACCTGTCAGAGGGTAGGAACCGTTCAATAAAAGAGGACGAGATCATCCGGAGAATCGGCAATGCGCGGAATGCGCAGCCGGCGCTTGTCGCGTACATTGCGGGCGGGATGATGGGTATTCTCGACCCGGAGACCGGTGTGACAAAAGAAGTGCAGAAAAAACAGTGGCATGTGGCAAACGTCGGGGAGAACGTGCAGGTGCTTCGCGACGGGGATACCATTGTCGTTATGAGGTAACGGCATACTATGCGTGTGCGGGCAGTCAGGACGGATCAACTGGCGGCGGTCCGCGATGCAGAATGGGTCGATCCGGCCCGGCATCCCTACGTGGAAGGGGAGACTGCATGGGTACCGGTCAGGGAAGGATTCTTGTTCGAGCGTGAGCTCCCTGACCGCTGTACCTATGGCGGTCGCGGCTTTTTCATGCTGGGCGATGTGGCGGTCATCCACGGGACCCGGCCCGCTCAACAGGAAGTAGATGAGATCGTCAGGTTACGGCACCCGCGTGGCGTGCTCTGGATCGAGGCACTCGCTGATGTGACCCGCACCCCGGAAACGGAGTGCCTGTGGGGCGATGTCGGGGAGGTATGCCACCGGGAGAGCGGGTATACGTACCATCTCGATCCCCGGAAGGTGATGTTTGCCCAAGGGAACCGGGACGAGAAGATGCGGATGGCACGACTCGTCCGTGAGGGCGCAAAGGATACCCGTGTCGCAGACATGTTTGCCGGTATCGGCTACTTCACGATCCCGATGGCGGCGAGCGGGGCCCGGGTCCATGCGATGGAGATCAACCCGGTTGCGTTCGGGTACCTACAGCGGAATATCCAAGAAAACGGGCTTGGAAAACGGGTCGAGGTGGCCTGCGGGGACTGCCGCACGCTTCTTTCCGGAGACTACGACCGGGTGGTTATGGGGCATTTCGATGCGGTGACCATCCTGCCCGCAGTCTTTTCCCACGTGCATGCGGGAAGCGTTCTCCACATCCACAGCATCGGCGACATGACCGAAGCGATCCGGGTCTCGGCAAAAGGCGCAGGTTTTTCTCCCACTATCGACGTACATAAGGTAAAGAAATACCGCCCGCACACGTGGCATGTGGTGCAGGACGTGACCCTTGCATGACCGTACAGACCTTGGCCGGAAAAGAGATCGTGATCGGCGTGACCGGGAGCATCGCGGCGGTCGAGACGGTAAAGCTGATCCATGCGCTGCGCAGGAAAGGTGCCATTGTCCAGCCGGTCATGAGCACAGCGGCGCAGGGAATCATCCACCCCGATGCGCTCACGTACGCGAGCGGCAGGCCGACGATCACCCGGCTCTCGGGCATGGTGGAGCACGTGACCTTCTGCGGTGACGGCGGGAGCGCGGCCCTTCTCCTCATCGCGCCCTGCACGACAAACACGATAAGTAAGATCGCGTGCGGGATCGATGACACCCCGGTCACGACCTTTGCGACTACGGCGATCGGGTGCGGGATGCCGGTGCTCATTGTGCCCGCGATGCACCACAGCATGTACCGGCACCCGGCGGTTATCCGGAACATCAAAACCCTTGCATCGTGGGGCGTCGGGTTTGCCGGCCCGAAGATCGAGGAAGGAAAGGCAAAGATCGCCGATAGTGATGAGATCGTGCTCCGGTGCGAACGGGCGATCCTCGGCCGCCCGCTTGCCGGAAAAAAGGTGCTTGTCACGAGCGGGGCGTGCCGCGAACCGGTGGACGACGTGCGGGTGCTCACGACCCGGTCGAGCGGCCGGATGGGACAGGAACTCGCTCTCGAAGCATACCGGCTTGGTGCCGATGTCACCCTCGTCCACAACGATACCCTCCCCTGCGTGCAGAACGTGCCGGTTGAGACCTCGGGAGAGATGCGCGAAGCGGTCAAAAAGTACCTGAAAAAAGGGAGCCCTGACCTGTATATCAGTGCGGCTGCTATCTCGGATTTTGCCCCGCAGAAGGTTGACGGGAAGATCGCAAGCGGAAAACCGGTCACGCTCGACCTCTTCCCGCTCCCGAAACTGATCGACAGTGTCCTGAAGCACAAGACCCGGGTCATCGCCTTTAAGATCGGGAGATCCCCCCTGCCGGAAGCAAAGGCCTTGCTCGCACGCGGCGCGTGGATGGTGGTGACAAATACCCCGGAAAGCATGGGTGCTGCCACCGGTTCCTACCGTGTTCTCTCCGGGAAGACAAAGACCGGCATACCGGTCGCCGGGACAAAAGAGGAGATTGCGGCCCGGATCTGGCAGGAGATCCTGTCGGGTATGGAAAAAACCGGCCCTGCCTGACCGGCATCTCCCCCGCATATATCCGTAAGCACAACTCCTAAAAAAGCCGGACGTCCAACAGTGTATGACAGGTACCAGACTGCAATGACACCTGCATCCGTTACAGCATTCTGCCCCGGCCACATATCAGGGTATTTTAAGAGAGTGGACGGGCGCGATCCGGCAACAACGGGGAGCATCGGCGCTGGTATCGTGATAAGCGAGGGGGTGATTGCAACGGTAAAACCGGCAGAGCGATCCTCTGTTGTCGTACGGGTGCGGTCGCATGAAGGAGCGCCTGCGGATGTCTCCCACTCGTCCCCCCCTCTCACATCGGCGCTTGAAAAACTGGGAATATCCGTCGTTGTCGAAACCTCCTGCCGTCTCCCCATAAGCGCAGGCTTTGGTCTCTCGGCAGCGGCGCTGCTTGCCATGCTCACGGCCACAAACCGGCTGCTCGACCTCGGGCTGTCTGCCGATGAGATTGCCGAAGTCGCCCACGAGACCGAGGTCATTTTTCACACCGGCCTTGGGGATGTCGCCGCATGCCAGGGAGGCGGGCGTGTGGTGAGGACCGGCCCCGGTATCCACGGCACGATCCTCCGCTGTTTCGATCTTGAAGCGCCGGTCTGTGCCGTCTGTTTCGGCCCTATCCATACACCGGACGTGCTTGGCTCTCCCGCGCAGATGGCGCGGGTGGCAGCGGCGTTCCCCGCACGGCAGCCGGAAACATACGAGGATTTTTTTGCCTGCTGCCGGGAATTTTCCGCAAAAAGCGGGCTTGAGACACCGGCGGTACGGAGAGTGCTTGCCGACTGCGACCGGCACCGCATCCCGGCCGCCATGACCATGCTTGGCGAAGGGGTGTTTGCCTACGGCGATCAGGCCTGCGATGTGCTCCGCCCGTTTGGCGAAGTGTACAAAATGGGTATGGCAAAAGCCGGGATCAGGATCGTGGAGGCAGCCGCATGATCCCAAAAGACCACCCCAGGTACACATCGCTTGTCACCCGCGAACACCTCGCGGGCTGTGCACGAAAAGGCATCGTCTCATGGGAAGGACTTATCTCTCATGGGCGCGGCGAGGCATTCGATTACCTGATCGGGGAGAAAACGAGCGAGAGTGCCCGCCGGGCCGAGCGGACGGCCGCCGCCCTGCTCCGCACCGCGAGCCGTCCGGTCATCTCGGTGAATGGCAACACCGCAGCGCTTGCCGCACGTGAGATCGCGCTCCTCCAGAAGGCCTGTGGTGCAAAAGTCGAGGTCAACCTCTTCCACAGGACGCCCGAGCGCGTACGACAGATAGAAGCCCTGCTCCGTGACGCGGGGGCCGACGTTTTTTCCGGTGAAGCTGAACGCCTGCTCCCGCTCTCGCACGACCGGGCCTTCTGCCGGCGCGAAGGGATGTATGCAGCGGACGTGGTGCTCGTCCCGCTTGAGGACGGGGACCGGTGCGAGGTACTTGCCGGCATGGGCAAAAAAGTGATCGCGATCGATCTCAATCCCCTCTCCCGCACCGCGAAGACAGCAACCCTGACCGTCGTGGACGAAGTGACCCGGGCCCTCCCGGTGATCACCGCTCACTGCATGTCGCTTACCGATGAAGAGTGCCGCGGTCTTATCAAGGCGCTGGACAACCCAGCATTCCTTAAGGAAGCACGGGAAGAGATGTCTGCGAGGCTTTGTCATGCTCTGGACTGAACGTTACCGCCCGGCGCGGCTTGAGGATATCAAGGGTCAGGAGCGGGTCATAGAACTCCTTGTTTCCTGTGCAGGCACCGGCACGATCCCGCACCTGATGCTCACCGGCCCGCACGGAACCGGCAAGAGCGTAGCGATACGGTGTTTCGCAGAGCGGCTCTATGGCGAGAACTGGGAGGCGAACACATCGATCTTCCAGACTGCTGACCTCTTTTCGCAGGGAAAAAAACTCCTTGAAGAGGACGAGCGGTATACCCACCTGTACCAGAAGAGCCAGAGCCTGATCGTGAACTTCAAGTATATCCTGAAATGGTATGCATCGATGCGCCCGCTCGATGCGGATTTCAAACTCATGGTCTTTGAGGATGCGCACGCCCTGACCCGCGAGGCCCAGCAGGGGTTGCGCAGGATCATGGAGCAGTACAGCGGCACCTGCCGGTTTGTTTTCTCCACCACGAACCAGAGCGCGATCATCCCTGCGATCAGTTCGCGGTGCCTTCCGCTCTTCTTTGCGCCGGTGGCACCGGATGTCCTTATCGCGCAGCTTGCGGGGATCCGGGAGCGTGAGCAGCAGGGTGCAGCCCTCTCGTGTTCAAATGACAACATCGAACTGATTGCCGAGGCTGCGCAGGGAGACATGCGCAGGGCGATCCTGATGCTCCAGGTCGCCGTTGAAGCCGGCTCATGCAGCAACCTTGCCGAGTTGTCGCAGTCTGAGACCGGCACGATTGCCGCCTCGGCTCTCACCCTGATAAAGTCCGGCGACCTAAAAGGGGGCATCCGCCAGCTTGAATCCCTGATGATCGATTACGGGCTCTCGGGCCGGGAAGTCCTCTCGGAGATCCGGACTATTGCCCACCGGGAGTACAATCACCCTCTGCTTGCACTTGCCCTCGCAGACGCCGACGCCCGGATCGGGCACGCGAACAGCGAGTATATCCAGATCGATGCCTTTGCAACCGGCGTAAAGGAGATATTCTCATGAGTACGGCAAAACAGGAAAAAATCCAGCAGCATTACGATGAAATTGCCGACGTTTACGACACTCACTATGATTACCCCCGCGGGCGGTGCTATCATACGCACATCAGCCGTCATGTGATGAAAGCCCTGCCTGAAGGTGGCGCACTCCTTGATATCGGGTGCGGCACCGGCCTCTTTGTCGAGAAATATCTCCACAACGGTGGGACGGCAGTGGGTATCGACTTGAGCAGGAACATGATCGGACGGGCACGGGACCGCTGCGCGTGCTGCGATTTTACTGTGGGAACAGGAGAATCCATCCCATTCCGTGACAACTCCTTTGATGCGGTTTCAAGCCTTCTGGTCTTCAGTTACCTGCGGGATCCCGGGGCCATGCTCAGCGAGGCATACCGGGTGCTGCGTCCGGGCGGTGCGATCTCGATCTGCACACTCGGGAAAAAATTGCTCACCTCCGGCATCCCGGCGATCTACCATATCAGCGAGAAGATCCGGGTCAGGCATGTCGTGATGAAGGACTTCGGCGAGCATTACTATGATGAACATGAGATGTACGCGCTCTTCAGCGAGGCAGGGTTTTGTGATGTCCGGGTCAGCTGGTGCTCGTTTGCGCATATCGACATGATCAATCCGCTCTTCCATCTCGCGCAGCGGGTGGAGCCGTTTATCGAGAGCCGGCTTCCCCAGCTGGCGTATAATATCTGTGTGGATGCACGGAAACCCGAATGATCAGGAGAGGTATTGTGTATCCGGGGAGAAACTCTCCCCAACCTTTATCAGTCGCACGGCAGAATTAGATAAGGAGTTTTAACATATGGGCAAGACAGGTACAACCCTCTGGTCACAGGTGAAAGGCGTCAAGGGCCAGATACGGCTCGTTCCCAAAAAAGAAGGAGAGCGCAAGAGCCCGGGACCCAACCAGAGATTCAAGTCAAGCATCAACTTAAAGAAGATCGATCAGGCCGCAGCTGAAGAGCAGCGCGGCCGGGGTGGGGCACGGCGCGGCGGGAGCCGCGGCGGAAGACGCAGCGGCGGCGACCGGTCCGGTGGCTCGGGCCTCAACGAATCTACCGCAAGCCCGCTGATCCGCAGGCGCATGCGCCGCGCGAAAGTCTCTATGCTCGGTGCGAAGGCAAAGGCAGCCCGGTAATCCCGACGGCTGACTTGTGATCAGTGAATAATAAACGGGGCCATCATCCTGCCCCTCAGGCAATTTTTTGACCCGTTTTCCGGAGCACATGCTGCGAACTATTTTCTCGTCTCGTCCGCTCCAATCATAATTATCATTTATCTCCAGCGACTATGGTGAGTATGGATCTTCCAACCGCAGTGCAAAGTTACCAGTTCGGCGAACGGGCAAAATCCGAACTGATCGTCGTCTCCCAACTCTGTTCGGCGCTCACCGGCTTTTCTGATACCCAGAAGGGCGGCGGCAAAAAAATGCTTCTCCTCCTTATGGAGCAGGTCAGGAGCGAAGTGGCCTTTGCTGCAAAGAGCACGGGAGAGAAGGAGTTTGAGCGGGCAATAAATTCCTTAAATGAAGCGATCTCCCTTGTGGAGAGCGACCAGCCCGAGCAGGCCGTAGAGAAAATTTCTGCGGCAATCAGCGCATCTACCACCCCTGCACAGGTTGCATGGCAGGTACTTTCGGATCATGGACTTCTCTGATTTTTTGAAATTTCTCTCGTGCCGGTCATCGGTGCGGGAGTACGAGGAAATGCCGCTTGAGGACTCCGAGATTGAATACATCATCTCCTGTGCCAGCACGGCGCCGAGCGCCGGCAACCTTGAGGCATGGGATGTAGTAATAGTGACCGATGCTGACACCCGGCTTGCACTTGCCGACGCATCGTTCGGTCAGCCGCACGTCGAGAAAGCTACGGCTCTCTTTGTGGTCTGTGCCAACTATGTGCGCTCGATGTCGCAGTACGGTGAGCGGGGCATCCTCTACGCTGTTGAGGACGCAACCATTGCCTGCACGTATATGATGCTTGCCGCCCATGCCCGCGGCCTCCATTCCTGTTGGACCGGGGCGTTTGACGAGGACGAGGTACGGGAAGTCCTCGGGCTGCCCCCGCATATACGGCCGATTGCGATCCTTGCTACAGGGCACGGTCACCCGCCGGCACGGCTGGCGGAGCGCATGGATATCGGGGAACACGTTCACCGCGACGAGTGGTAAGACGAGCGGGAAACAAACAAGGAGAGAAGGAAATGCCGGACTATCTGGTGACACTGGAATCAGCGTGGTACATCAAGGACGTAAAGTCGCTTGACGATGCCATCGGGATCGCAATCAGCGAAGCGGGGAAACGGCTTAACCCGTCGTCAAAGTTCGTGGAAGTCGAGGCGGGCATGCTCACCTGCCCATTCTGCGACCAGACGCTCTCAAGTGCCATCGTCGTCGCTGACACCGCGCTTGTCGGCCTCGTGCTCGAGATGAAAGTATTCAGGGCCGAATCTAAAGAGCATGCCGGCCGGATTGCAAAATCGGTGATAGGGAAAGCCCTCCGCGAGATCCCCTTAAAACAGCTGGACGTGCAGGAACTATGATCCATGTCGTCGGGCACACGGCAGTCGATCACATCTCCCGGGTGCACCACCTCCCCGAGGCAAACCACTCGACCCATATCACCGACCGGCAGGTCTTTTTCGGTGGCGGGGCGGCCAACATTGCAGCGGGAATCGCCATGCTCGGCGAAGCAGTTACGCTCCACTCCTGTGTCGGCGACGACTTTGCCGGCAGCGACTACGAGCGCTGGATGGACAAACTGGGCATCCATCGGCAGTTCTTTGAGGTGCCGGGGACCCACACGCCGACCGCGTTTATGTTTACGGACGATGCCGGCAGCCAGATGACCTTTTTTGAATGGGGCGCTTCAAAAGCGTTTGCGACGTCGGACGCGCCGGCGCTTCCCCTTGTGCATATGGCAACAGCCGATCCCGACTTCAACTGCCGGGTGGCAGAAAAAAGCGAGTTTGTTTCCTTTGACCCGGGGCAGGACGTGTTCTGGTACACAAAAGAGCAGCTTGAGTCCATTATCTCCAACACCGACATCCTGTTTGCCAACCAGCATGAGGTGCAGCAGATGTGCACGACGCTCGGGGTGACAAGGGAGGCGCTCACAAAAGAGGTCACCATGGCGGTCTTTACCATGAGCGGCGACGGGAGTACGTTGTATATGAACGGCAGCGGGCATTTCATCCCGGTCGTGTCGGTCACGCTTTCAGACCCGACCGGTGCCGGTGACTCGTACCGGGCCGGGTTCCTCTCCGCGTATGTCCGGGGCTATACGCCCCTTTCCTGTTGCCGGGTCGGGACGGTCACCGCGTCCTATGTTGTCGAGCACGCCGGCTGCCAGACACACCTGCCCACATGGGGGCAGATGCTCGAACGGTACCGCGCAAACTTCGGTACGCCCGAATCGCTGCCAGCGAAGGTGTGACACGATGAGCTGGGCATCACTTACCTCAGGGGGGAAGGACTCGATGCTTGCCTGCCAGAAAGCGATCGATTCAGGGAAGGATGTCCGTTACCTGGTTACGGTCAGGCCGAAGAATTCCGAGTCCTACATGTTCCATTCGGCGAATCTCGACGCGGTACCGGTCATCGCCCGGCTCGCCGGCATGGAGTACATGGAGATCACGACCCTTGGGAGAAAGGAGGAAGAACTCGCAGATCTCGAGGCAGGGCTTGCCAGGCTTGATATCGAAGGAGTAACTGCCGGTGCGGTTGCGTCAGCCTACCAAGCAGAGAGAGTGAAGGCAATCACCGACCGGCTGGGTATCGATCTTTTTACCCCTCTCTGGCACCTTGATACGGAAATGCTGCTCTGTGAAGTGGCAGAACGCATGGATGCCATTCTCGTGGTAACGGCAGCAGAAGGGCTGGACGAGGGGTTCCTTGGCGCCCATATCGACAAAAACCTGATCGGCCGGCTCAAACGCGTCTCTGCAAAATACCGGATCAACCTCGCGGGTGAGGGCGGGGAATATGAAAGTCTTACGCTGAACGCTCCGTTCTACTCGCGACCCCTGACCTACACGACCTCGGAGATCCGGGCAGGCACCGACCGGTCGGAACTGATCCTCGGGGGCTTTGCCTGATGGCAATCGCCGGCGACGTCAAACTCGGGCAGCTTACGAAGTATGTCTTTACGGCACCTTCGTGGCCGGTATCGCTTCTTATCCTCATTGTTCTCGGCATCGTCATCGATGGCGCGAGCGCCCGTGCATGGGTGTATCTCCCCTTCTCTGGCACGCTTGCTTTTACTCTCCCGGCGATTGCCGCATTTCTTCTGACAAAACCGATTATCGAGTCCTCCGGCAAGACGATGACCTGGAACCGGTCGGCGCTCCTTGCACTCGCCTGCACGGTCTTTGCCGTTATTATTACTTTGGCCTCTCTCGCCGGTGGTATCCGGTATCTCCCCCTCTTCTACGGGATCTCCCTTGGTTTTGTTTTCGGCCTGCGCCTCTTTGTACTCGTGGCAATCTCGGATTACCGCGTGCCCCGGATGATCCTGCCGGCTATTACCCAGAGTGGTGTGGGAATCCTTGTAGGGTTTTTTCTCTTCTCACCGGCATGGGCGTTTTTTGCCCTTGTCCTCCATATCGTCTTCGGCCTCGGTTTTGCAATCCTTATCTGGCTGATCGAGCGCCCGCTCTACCGTGCATTCCATATACGGGGGCTCGCGTTTGTCAACGCATTCATCGCCCACATGACGGACGGGTCATCGAAGGGAATGGAGAACTTCTTCCGCGAGATCGGCGAAGAGATCTTCGTCCCGCAGGTCTGCCTCTTCTTCCGCCGGGGTTCAAAAAAACCGGTGCTCTTTACCGTCCCCAACCTCCACCCCGGCCCGATGGGCGAGATCGGGGGCGGCAACCTCCCCCGGGTCATCCACGACAGGATGGAGGAGGAGACGCTTGTCGCCCACGGGTGCGCCACGCATGACTTTAATCTCGTCTCCGAAAGCGAGATCGAAAAAGTGATCGACGCGATCGAGCGCACAAAAAAGGATCGCGCGTATACCCCGGGTGCAACCCGTTCCGGCCGGCTCTCGTGCGGTTCCGTGCAGGTATTGTACCAGCGGTTTGGTGAGGCCATGCTTATCATTACGACCCGGTCGCCCCAGAAGACCGAGGACCTTGATTTCTCGATTGGCATGAGCATCATGGCAGAAGGGCACCGCTGGTTCCCGCACGTCGCGTTCGTTGACGGCCACAACTGCATGACCGATCTCTCCTCCCCCGTCCTCCAGGCAACCCAGACGGCAATTGAATACCAGCATGGCGCGATACAGGCAATGGAGGCTTGCCGCACGGCAGTCCTCAAACCGTTCTCCATTGGCTATGCCCGGCAGCACCTGCCCTACTCCCGGGAACAGGGATTCGGCGATCTGGGTGTGCAGGTGATGGTCGTGGAGACGGCCGGCCAGAAGACCGCGTACGTGCTGTTCGACGGCAACAACATGGCTACCGGTGTCCGCGACATCCTGCTTGAAAAGATCCTCACGCTCGTGGATGCGGCGGAGGTCATGACGACTGATTCCCACGTGGTTAACACGATCACCGGAAAGAACCCGGTCGGCATGGCAACGCCGGTCGAAACGTTCCTTCCCGCAGTCCTGCACACCGTGCAGGCCGCCATCGATGATCTCGAACCGGCTGAGTGTGCGGCGACCACTGCGCAGTGCGAGCATGTGGTCGTCTTTGGCGACAACCGGATCTCCCAGCTGGCGAGCACCGTGAACGCGATGCTGATCTTTGTGGCGCCGCTCTCGCTCGCGATGCTGCTGCTGGCCTTCCTGCTCTCGCTTCTGGCTTACCTGCTGATGGTGTGAGACCGTTTTTTTATAGATTTCAGATATCTTAGAAGAGCGTGCTTTTGAGGGCTACCGCCCCCGTCGTATATGTAATTCCAAGTTTGATAATGCCTTACTATTGTTGAGGGATATCCAATTCTTTAATGGTATTATTCTCTGATAGAGGTGGATTCCCCCAGAAAAGCTCCAATAGGTATACCGCTGATTAGACCTAATCCTGCTGTAAGGATTTTGTCAGCACCAGATGACCACCCAATTTGATATGAATAAATTGCCAAAATTAGCATAATTACGATGAAAGCCAAAGCTATTATTGCATTAATAGGTTTTATTGAATACACTTTTTTGGATGATTGGGATGTTTCCGGTAATTTATTTGTAATAGCCTCTAATGTCTCTACTTTATAGAACCACATATGATTACCCTCCCTATTGGAAAACTAATACTTCCATTATATAATAAAATATCGAATAATCGGCTCTGTAGAAATCATTTTTCCGAGGAAAGAGTCGACCAGATTGACCAAAAGATCTAAGGTACAGTGCCTCCTTACCCTGTTATGCTACTAACAAACAAGGAGGCAAAATAATGTCAGCAAACCG
>Ga0326728_10004732_pt1 | contig 39699 bp, 37 predicted proteins | sample MB3enrmetagenome_FD_207602 | JGI IMG/M metagenome (GOLD analysis project Ga0326728, IMG submission 207602) | Lab enriched peat soil microbial communities from McLean, Ithaca, NY, United States - MB31MN | ecosystem: Environmental > Terrestrial > Soil > Wetlands > Peat | place: USA: New York... | reverse complement strand
AACTGCTTGACGATACGGTCTTCGAGTGAATGGAATGAGATTATTGCCATCACACCGTCTTTTGAGAGTAATGCCGCAGCCTTGGTCAGAAAACCTTTCAGGTTATCAAGTTCGGAGTTGACCTCCATGCGGATGGCCTGGAAGGTCCTTGTAGCAGGGTGGATCCTCTTCGGCCAGAACCTTCTGGGGATGGCTGCACTGATAATTGCAGCAAGTGCCTTTGTCGTGGTAATGGGCCTGGATTCCACAATACGGCGGACAATCCTCCTTGCGAAGCGCTCTTCTCCGTAGATGGAGATGATCCGGCCGAGCGTGTCTTCATCGTAGGTATTCACCACCGCATATGCATCGAGCTTTTGATCTTGATTGTACCGCATATCGAGAGGGCCGTCGGTGGAAAACGAGAACCCCCGCCCGGCATCATCGAGCTCAAGCGATGACATCCCGAGGTCGAGGAGAACCCCATCGATATGTTTCCATCCGAGTCGTGCGCATAAGAGGTCTATATCGGTATAGTTGGCGCAAAATAAATGGGAGCGGGTGCCATAAAGTGCCAGGGATTCTTCGAGGCGTGAAACTGCCTCATGGTCGAGGTCGCATCCGGCGAGTTCGCCGCCGGGAGAACTGGATTCAAGGATGGCACGGGCGTGGCCCCCGCCACCAAGGGTGCCGTCGAAATATCTCCCGCCACTATGGGGCCTCATCACATCCAAGACCTCCCTGAGAAGTACGCTTGTGTGCTCCATCGTCTTACAGACCGAGCTTCGCAAGCCCTTCGCGCAACTTCTCGGAGTCTTCGAGTGCCTCCTCCATGCTCTTGTTATACGTGTCCTGATCCCAGATCTCGATGCGGTCTACGATACCCACCAGCAGGCACTTTTTTTTGAGTCCTGCATAATCGCGCAAGTTCGACGGAATGAGGATCCTTCCTTGTGCATCGACGATACATTCCTCTGCCGAACCCACGAGATGTCTCTTGAACACGATCTCTTCCTTCTTCACCATGGAAAGGCCTTCGGCCAGTTTTTCCATTTTTTCCCAGGCATCAGGGGGAAATGCAAGCAGGCACCTGTCTACGATATTCTTCGTGACGATAAGATGCTTTGCACCAAAATCCTTAAGGATATCCCTGAACTTAGAGGGAATGCTTAATCGTCCCTTCTCATTTATAGAGTTTACATAATGCCCGTTTAACACTGTTCTCCCTCATGTCACACATGACACTAATTGACACTTTATGCCTATATCTTAATAGTATATTAAAGTCAACACGAAGTTTCACTATTTTGTTAGTATTTTATTATGAAATATCATAATATTAAATGAATACCAAGGCTATGAAAAAAGTGCCATGTTTGTAAGAGATTTCGCTGGATGTTTTGAGGGGACTTGTTTATATGGGTTTCATGGATAAGGACGTCCTTGGGAAGATTCTCGAGATGCTGCCCGCTGGCGTCATGCTGGCGGGGGAAGACGGCAATGTGACCTATGCAAACAAAGCGGCATTTGACTTACTGGGTATTGATGAGTCAAATCTCCCGGAGATCAACATCGAAGGCCTCATCGAGCACGATTCATTCAAGAAAGAGACCATGATACGGACTAAAGGGAGCGAAAGGATAACCATCCGGCTGATCAAGCATAAGCTCAAGAAGGGCGGCTTCGTGGTATTCCTCTCGGACATCACCGAGATCCATCAGCTCCAGAAAGAGATCCTGAAGATGGATAAGCTCGCATCCGTGGGTGAGCTTACCTCGGGTATAGCACATGAAATCCGCAATCCCCTGGCCGGGATTAAAACCACTGCACAGGCCTTGAATGAGGAGCTGGAGATTGGTGATCACCGCAGGGCCTATGTCTCACGCATCATTTTAGAGATCGATCGATTGAACAAGCTGCTGCTGAATTTTTTCGATTTTGCCAAACCCAGAGAGCTCTCAATCGTCTCATGCGATCTCAAGAAGATCATAGAGAATGCGGTGTACATGGTCCAGGATACCGCCAATGAGAATCATGTGGAGATCATCGAGTTTCACCCACCCAAGAGGACAATGATCAAGGCCGATCCCCACATGATACAGCAGGTCCTCATGAATGTCTTCATCAATGCCGTCCAGGCTATGGAGTTCGGCGGGAGGATGGAGGTCCATCTTACCGACAGGGATGACCGCATGGAGATCATGGTGGCCGATACGGGCAAGGGTATACCCGATCACGTCAAAGGCAGGATCTTTGATCCCTTCTTCACGACGAAACCAAAGGGGATCGGGTTAGGGCTTTCTATCTCATATAGGATCATCAAGCTGCATTCAGGCGCCATCACCTTCATCTCAAACCATGGAGGCACGACCTTTATTATCACGCTACCCAAGGATCCGAGCCGCGCGAGGTAGGTGATGGCTGATAATATAACTTTTATACCCAAACAAAATTTAAGGAGGTTGTGAATGCCATTACTGACATCCACTGCATATGCAGCGACAGCCCAGTTCAGGGGTAATATCGGGGCCATGATCGTGGATGCTGCCCCTGTGGTTAAACTCGTGTTGCTGGTCCTCTTCATATTTTCCATATTCTCATGGGGTATCATTATCCAGAAGTGGATCATGTTTGCCAGGGCCAGCAAGAGGGCGAAAGTGATACTGGACATGGTTGCCAAGGGCCCAAGCATGGTGAAGCTCAAGGAGACCATTGCAAAGGCTGGCGATTGTCCCGTGTCCAAGATGTTCGATGAGGCCCTTGATGAGGTGAATAAACTCTCAGGCAGGACGGGCATGGTCAATCAGTCCATGCTGGTAAACATAGAGGCCAGGTTGGGCAATGCCCATGCACGGCAGGGCATGGACCTTTCCTACGGTCTGGGTTTCCTGGCAAGCATCAGTAACGCAAGTCCCTTTATCGGACTGTTCGGAACCGTTTGGGGAATCATGGATTCCTTCAGACATATCGCACTCATGGGCTCCGCGAATCTTGCAACCGTCGCCCCCGGTATATCCGAGGCCCTGATCGCCACTGCCGCAGGACTCTTTGTCGCAATACCGGCCGTGCTCTTCTATAACTACTTTACGAGCCTCATCACCCATGCGAGCGCCCAGATGGACCAGTTCCAGATGGACTTTATTAACTCTCTGCGCAGGGGGTTGTTCAATGCAGACAAATAAGCCCAAGACGTATGTGGCGGAAATCAATGTGACGCCGCTGGTGGATGTCATGCTCGTGCTGCTCATCATCTTCATGGTGTCGGCGCCTATGATGAAGGAGGGTATGAAAGTGGACCTGCCCGAGGCGGAGGCGCGGGCTTTGGGCGAGAGCCAGGATCTTGTGATCACCATAAGTAATAATAAGGCCGTTGATATCAACGGTTCACCGGTTGAACTCGGCAGGTTGGAGATGGTCCTGAGCCAGATCAAGGAACAAAGGAACGTGGAGGCTGTCTACCTGCAGGCCGACAAAAGTATCCCATACGGATTTGTAGTCCAGGTGATGTCGGTCATACGCATGAGCGGTCTGACGAAGATCGGCCTCGTGACACAGCCTCCGGCAAATAAATAAGAGCCAGGATGCAGTCTTTAAGAAACTTCCTTATCTTATCACTCATCTGCCATCTCGTGTTGATCCTTACCCTGGTGGATATCGATTTTTCCGGAAAGAAATTAGACACCTCCGACGTGTATGAGGTATCAATCATTCCCGGTGTCCCCTCGGGCGGAGAGGCTGCATCGAAGAGCGTTTCCATACCCGAGAGCAAGAAATTCATTTTCAACAAGAAATCCGAACATGTCTCACTCGGTGAGGTCAAGAAGGAGAGAGCCTTGAAAGAAGGCCCTCCCAAACTCTCGCCCCCGGAAATGAAGAATGAGACCCCCGAAGAGGGAGGCCCGGTTACATCGAGCGCGGGTAATCTGACCTGGTCCCCGGTACGGACCGGTACTGGTACGGCCCATGGCCCTGGAGGGGGGAGTGCTTCAGAAATAGCCCTGTGGAAAGCACGGGTCAGGAACATGGTGGAGAACTTGTGGAAAACCCCCCCGGAGATCGAGGGAATGGATTCATCATTACAGACCACCTATCTTCTCAGAGTGAGCAGGACAGGTGAGCTGCTCCAGAAGAGACTCATGGTATCATCGGGCAATGTGCCCTTTGACCGGTCGATACTCATTGCGCTGGGCAGAGTGAGCCGATTACCACAGCCTCCGCTCGTTCTCATTGCAGGCGAGGACTGGTTTGAGTTCACCATGTCTTTCACACCCCCGAAAGGAACTCATTGATGCGAAGGTTCTTTGCCCTTATTTTTGTAATTTTTATCATGTCCGACGTACATGTATATGCCCAGCAGATCCACATCGACATCGAGGCGAGCGGATTCCGCAAGATGAAGGTAGCCATGCCCGCCTATGCCGGGCCCGGTGACATGGCGGGCTCGGTGTGGGCCACGTGCGCCAGGGACCTCCAGATATCCGGTATCTTCGATCTCATCTCGCCGCAGGGCTATGTCAATCCGGGCCCCCTTGGCGAAGTCCAGCAGGGTTCACTGAAGGACTTCTCGCTCATCGGTTCGGACTACGTGATAGCGGCTACGGTTTCAAAGCAGGGCACCACAGGCATATTCAAGGTCCAGATGGTGGAGGTTTCTACGGGGCAGGTCATCGAGAGCGCCACCTACACGAGCGGCGAGCAGGCCATGTATATGGCTGTCCATGCGTTTATGGATCACGTCCTTAAGAATAAGTTCGGATTGGACCCCATCTTTTCCTCCAAGATTGCATGCATCAAAAAAGATAAAACGGCAAAACAGCTCCATGTCATATGGTGCGATGGAACCGGAGGGAATACCATACGCGGCGGCGGCAGCCTTGTACTGAGCCCTGCATGGTCGCCTGACGGGAAAAAGATCGCATTCGTATCCTACTGGAAAAACAACCCGGACCTCTACCTGCTGGATCTTGCCACGAACAATGTAAAACAGATCTCGGCGCAGAAAGGCATCAACACTTCACCTGCCTTCGATGCGTCAGGCGGCAGGATAGGGCTCACGTTGTCCATCGACGGTTCACCCAAGATCTATATCATGAACCTCGACGGCTCAGGCAGGACCAAGCTCACCACAGGCTGGGCAACCGATACCTCGCCAAGTTTCTCGAGAGACGGAAAGAGCATGGCCTACTGCTCATCCCGGTCGGGTAACCCCCAGATCTTCATCATGGATCTCGCAACGAAGAATGTGCAACGGCTTACCTATGAGGGAAAATACAACTCCGAACCGTCCTTTTCACCGAGGGGAGATCTCGTGGCATTTTCCTACCGTGCTAAAAATGACAAATATTATATTGCGACAATAAAACCTGACGGGTCGAATTTCCGGGTGCTTCCAGGGTCGGGCCTCGGTGATGAATCACCGAGTATTTCTCCTGACGGGAGACTCATTGCCTTTGCCGGTGGAGACGGTAATATCTACATAACGGATCTCATGGGTACTATGTCCGTGCCTGTCACATCGGGAGGAGGATTTTCCGAGCCGGCCTGGTCGCCGTTGATGAAATGAGATATCTTTGAACTTGACCTGAATCGGGGTTGGATTAGAGTACAAGCAACTCCAAAAGTGGAGAGGAGAATGATATGAGGAGAATTATTCGTATTGCATATACCATGATGATACTCTGTGCGATCCTGTTCGTCATGGGTTGTGCGAAGAAGACCCTGGAACCGGTAACCCCTGAAGTTTCAAAGCCGCAGCCTCCCGGCCAGACGGGAATGCCTGCTGAGCAGCCTGGCATGAAGATGGAAACGTCCGAGGCATCTCAGGGTGCTGGAGCCGCTTCGGGCAAGTCCGCGATCGAGAAGGCCCGGACCGTCTTTGAAAATACGGATATATACTTTGAGTTCGACAGTTTCGAGCTCACGCCGGAGGCCCGGAAGGTACTGGCCGATAAGGCTGCTTTCTTGAACTCACATCCCAAGATCAAGACCCGTATCGAAGGCCACTGTGACGAGCGGGGCACGGCAGCATACAACCTTGCCCTGGGGGAGCGCCGTGCCAAGGCTGCTCAGGACTATCTTGTTTTCCTGGGTATAGGCTCGGAAAGGGTTTCAACGGTCAGTTACGGTGAGGAGAAGCCGGTGGATCCGGGGCATAACGAAACGGCCTGGGCCAAAAACAGAAGGGCCCATTTCGACATTCTTGGGGAGTAATAATCATGAGGCGATCAATCCTATTTATCTTTATCTTATTGCTGATCATATCCGGTTGTGCAACTCAGCAGGATCTGAATGCGCTCAAGAGTCAGGTGGATATGCTCCAATCCCGCCTGAGTATAGCCGAGACGAAGATGGCGGAAAACTCCAAGCTCACGGACCAGTCCCTTAAGCAGCAGGGCGAGTTGCAGAATCGGTATTCCGAGCTGCAGAATCAGATATTCACGCTCCAGGGGTCCATCGACCAAGTCTCGGCATCTGCAGGGCTTACCCCCTCCGGTGGAGGCGAGTCCAAGATATCCAAGCTGGAAAAGGATGTCCAGGCCCTGAAGGATCAGCTCCAGAACAAGGCGAGTGTTTCTGCTGCTACCCAGAAGTCGCTCTATGACAGCGGTTTTGAAAAGTTCAAAGCCGGGTTGTTCAGCGATGCGGTCCAGGACTTCAAAGGATTTCTTACCCAGAATCCCGACCCGGCATTAGCAGGTAATGCCTACTTCTACATGGGCGAGTCCCTTTATGCCATGGCCAAGTATGATGATGCCATTTTGAGCTATGATACGGTGGTAAAAAAGTTCAAGGACAGCGATAAAGTACCTGATGCCCTCTATAAACAAGGGCTGTCGTTCATGAAGATGGGAGACAATGAGACCGGTACGCTGATCCTGCAGCAGCTCATAAAAGAGCACCCCAAGACCGATGCCGCCAAGAAGGCCAAAAAGGCATTGAAAAACCCTCCTGCTTAAAAAGGGATGATGGTCTTTGACCTGTAATATATTATTTTTATGTTATATTTTTTCATCGTGTTGCCGATTTTGTTTTTTGTACGGGCGGCACAGTATTTGTAGTGCCTGAATGATCGCGGGGAGCTTGAGGGGGAGACCTTCAAGAAAACCGCATATGTTTTGCATCGAGAAAATCGTAAATGGAGAAAGGGGTTTTTTTCATGAAGATCAGATCTTTTAGAGTGATTCCTACACTTCCTGAGACGCTTAATCCCATCCTGTCGCTTGCATATAATATCTGGTATTGCTGGAACCATAAGGGTCTGCGTCTCTTTCAGCACATGGACAGAGACCTCTGGGAGGAGACGGGCCACAATCCCGTGGATATGCTCTCCCGTATCTCGCAGGGCCGCATCATGGATCTCATGGAAGACGAAGGATTCCTCTCCCAGATGAAAAAGACCTATGAGGAATTCGAGGACTACATCGCAGAGAAGGGGGTATATTCCTTCCTGCTGGCCCAGCCCATTGACTTCACGATAGCCTACTTTTCCATGGAATTCGGGCTCACCGAGAGCCTGCCCATCTACTCGGGGGGTTTAGGTGTGCTGGCCGGCGACCATTTGAAGAGCGCCAGCGACCTGAGGCTGCCGCTGTGCGGGGTGGGCCTCATGTACAAGCACGGATACTTCACCCAGTACTTGAGCTGGGACGGCTGGCAACAGGAGGAATCACCGGATAATGACTTCTATCATATGGCCCTCATGCTGGAAGCCAAAGACGGCGGAAAGCCCATCAAGATTTCGTTGAAGCTCGCAGACAGGGAGTGCCGGGCACAGATTTGGAAATGTCAGGTGGGCAGGGTGCCGCTGTACTTACTGGACACCAATCTGGAGGAGAACCATCCAGATGAGCGAAACATCACGGGCGGGCTCTATGCGGGCAACCAGGAGGACAGGCTCAGGCAGGAGATCCTTTTGGGCATCGGAGGCATGAGGGCACTGGATGCCCTGGGCATCGATCCCATGGTGTACCACATGAACGAAGGGCACAGCTTTCTCGTCGGATTAGAGCATATCCGCAACCTTATGAAGAGGAAGAACATGGATTTCAACACCGCCCGCGAGGTGGTGAGGGCATCGCTCGTCTTCACTACGCACACACCGGTCCCTGCAGGCAATGACGTCTTTGAGCTGGGGCTCATGGAAAAGTATCTCAAGCCCTATGTGGATGACACAGGGATCAAGTGGTCTGACTTTCTCGCGCTCGGCAGGAAGAACCCTTACGACGACAAGGAAGGCTTTGGCGCCACGGTATTCGCACTCAAGAATTCCGCTTTCCGCAATGGGGTAAGCAAACTCCACGGCCAGGTCTCCAGGGATATGTGGAGGGATATCTGGCCGCACGTCAAGACAGAGGATGTGCCGATCTCTTCTATTACCAACGGCATCCATATCCCGTCATGGATCTCGGACGAGATGGCCGAGCTCTTCGACCGGTACCTCGGCCCCAAATGGAAGGAAGACCCGGACAATCAAAAGGTTTGGGAACGGATCGACGAAATACCCGATGCCGAGCTGTGGTCCACACATCAGCGGCGCAGGGAGAGGCTGGTCGCCTTTGCGCGTAAAAGGCTCATGAAGCAGCTTGCCACACGGGGTGCCAAGCCGAAGGATATCCAAAGGGCCATGGAGACGTTGCATCCCGATGCACTGACCATCGGATATGCCAGGCGCTTTGCCACATACAAGCGCGGCCTCCTCATCTTCAGGGACATCGACCGCCTCAAGGCCATCCTGGCCAACCGCGGGCTTCCGGTGCAGCTCATCGTGGCAGGAAAGGCGCACCCCAGAGATCACGAAGGCAAGACCATCATCCAGAAGATCATCCACATCGCACGCGAGGAGCCTTTCAGAGACAAGATCGTGTTCCTTGAGGATTATAATATGAATATAACACGTTACCTTGTGGAGGGCGTGGATGTATGGCTCAACAACCCCAGACGGCCATTTGAGGCTTGCGGTACATCGGGCATGAAGGCTACTGCAAACGGCGCGCTCAACTTGAGCGTTCAGGACGGCTGGTGGGTGGAGGGATATCACCCCGACCTCGGTTGGTCCATTGGAAACGGTGAGGTCTACGACAACTACGACTATCAGGATCAGGTTGAGAGCAAGGCCATCTACGATCTGCTGGAGCGGGAGATTATCCCGTTGTTCTATGAACGCGGACTCGACGGATTGCCCAGAGGCTGGATCACCATGATGAAGAAATCCATGCGCAGCTTATGTCCCGTATTCAACTCCAACCGCATGGTTGAGGAATACACGGACAGGTGCTATATGGCCGCAGCCCTGAACGTGAAGACTTTAATGGGTGACAATTTCAAGAACGTACGCCAGGTGGTCAAGTGGAAGGACACATTGACATCGCGCTGGAGCGATGTAACGGTGCAGGACATCAGTCATGAGGGGGGTGATGAGGTCGCGGTGCACAGCGACATAACAATCCGCGCCGAGGTGAAGCTTGGCTCCATCAGCCCGTATGACGTCAGCGTACGGGTATACTACGGGAACATCGATGATGCCGGCAACCTCAATGGGGCAAAGGATGTGATGATGGACCACATCAAGGAGCTCGGCAAGGGAGTCCATGTCTTTGAGGCCCGCATCACATGCGATGATACAGGCAGGTTCGGATATTCCGTGAGGATACTGCCGTCCCATACGAATCTCATCTACCCGGTGGATATGGGGTTGATATGCTGGGCGTGATTATATGTAGGAGCGGCTTTAGCCGCGATGAAGTAATCGCGCCTGAAGGCGCTCCTACAAACGATATTCCAAGCTTCTTGGAAGCTTGAGATATGAAACTGCCAAATCATAAGACCAAGATCGTATGTACCATCGGGCCTGCTTCCCGGACTCGTTCCATCATGGAGCGGATGATTATGGAAGGGATGGACATCGCCCGATTGAATTTTTCTCATGGTGATTTTAACTCCCACGAACAGGTGGTTAAAGATCTGAGGGCCGCGGCTCAATCTGTAGGAAAGCGACTTACCATCATGGGCGACCTGCCCGGGCCCAAGATGCGTGTAGGGGATATGGCCCAAGACACGGTTGAATTGAGGCCGGGCAATAGATTTACGCTCACCACTGAAGAGGTGGTGGGTGATGAGAACAGGGTATCGGTGAGCTTCAAGCGCCTCCCCCATGCGGTCAAGGCAGGGGATACGCTCTTCTTAAATGACGGGCTCATCCAGCTTGAGGTGATCAGGGTCCAGGAAAGCAATGTGGATTGCAAGGTCCTTGTAGGGGGGGAGCTGAGCTCTCACAAGGGGCTCAACCTGCCGGGCATCGATCTGGGCATAAGCGCATTCACTCAGCAGGATCATGTATGCCTGGATTTTGCCGTCAGGCAGGGCCTGGATGCGGTCTGTCAATCGTTTGTGATCTCAGGGGCGGATATCCGTGCAGTGCGCGAGGCTGCAGAGGCAAAAGATTACCATCCCTTCATCATTGCCAAGGTCGAACGATCCTCTGCGCTTGATCACATCGACGATATCATTGATGCCGCAGACGGCATAATGATCGCCAGGGGAGACCTTGGTGTGGAGATCCCCATCGAGAAGATCGCAATAGTCCAGAAAGAGCTCATGGCGAAAGCGATCATTCGCGGAAAACCGGTTATTACCGCAACCCAGATGCTTGAATCCATGACGGAGAACCGAAGGCCCACACGGGCCGAGGTGACGGACGTGACCAATGCCATCCTGGACGGCACCGACTGCGTCATGCTCTCGGGTGAGTCGGCCGTAGGAAAGTATCCTCTGGAGGCAATAGAGATGCTCGGCAGGATTGCCTCGGCCACCGAGCCGTACGGTCCCGGATATCGTCTGAGGGAGAGGCTCAAGGAGATCACGGAGAAACAGACAAGCAGGATAAGTGACCTGGTTGTGTTCAGCATCGAGGCAACCTTCAAGCATATTTCACCGGCAGCGGTGTTTGTCCCCACCAACAGCGGGGCCATGGCCAGGAGCATTACGCGCTTCAGGCTCCCTGTATGGATTGTTGCCATGAGCAGATCAGAGCCCACGTGTCAACAACTCCAGTTCTCATATGGTGTCCAAAGCGCTCAGGAAACCGAATATCCCGATGATTGGAGGCCTTATGTGAGGTCATGGCTCCATGAGCATGAGGTGGAAGGGGACATTGCCATCCTCACCCAAGGGCCTTCAGAGAAACACCCGGAGGCGAATCACCGGATGGAGATCATTGACCTGAAACAGCTCCTGGAATAAGTGTTGACCATAAAAAGATATTCTCGTGTGCGAGAGTGGCGGAATTGGCAGACGCGCTGGACTTAGGATCCAGTGGGTAAAACCGTGGGGGTTCGAGTCCCTTCTCTCGCACCATTAATTTTATTGAAGTTTTTCTCAGTGCGATCATCTCTTAAACCCCCTGATAACCGAGAGTGTGCCCAAATTGTGCCCATCCTGTGCCCGTGAGAGGGTCTCGGCGTTCTCCTGATACATGGTTGAAAGCCGCTCACAAGCAAGCCTGATGTCATCTTCGCTGGTGATATTGTACCGGTCAAAAACAGCCCTTGTCTTGTGCCCGGAGATCCTCATTGCCACCACTTCAGGAACACCGGCCCGGACCATATTCCGTACCGCAGTACGTCTCAGGTCATGGAAGAGCCGCCCTTCAAGCCTTACTTTGGCAAGTGCTTTCTCCCATGCGGTCCTGAAATCTTTGTTGAACGGCTGCCCATTATGATGAAAGAAAAACACATGCTGACACTCCGGGAATCTGGCATCACGGATCTTCTTTTGTGCGAGCAAGACATCAAAAAGCTCACCGAACATGTAAACAACCCGGCCTTCCCCGTTCTTCGTACTTCCGGGCTCAAGGATTATCCTGTGATTCCAGATATCGACCTGATGCCACTGAAGGTCAAGAAGCTCCCCGCGCCTCATGCCCGTATAGTAGGCCGCGATCAATAACGGCTTGAGGTAGGAGGGAAGCGCCTCCCTGAGATTCACATACTCGTCGTACTCAAAGAATCCCGTCCGCACGTTGGTCTCCTTGAGCTTTGGGATGTGAGGCATCATTGTCACCTTGGGCGGTGTATGCCGGAACCCGAGGGTAAATGCCCTCCTGAGAGCGCTTAACTCTCGGTTGATGGTTCCGTTTTTCATCCCTGCTTTCTGACGGTCAAAAATATATTGCTGAACATGATTCGTTGTCACCTTGCAAGCCTTCAGATTGCCGAAGAAATCCCGGAGATGTTCTGTGCTGTATCGGAGTCGTTCGCAAGACTTCCGCTCCATGAGACTATATTCTGCAATAATGTCGTCCAAGAGCTCATTCACCATGGTTCGTTCTACTTGTAGCCCCTGGAAAGTGCCTTGCACAATGCTTCCTTCCCTGAGCTTGAGCAATTTATCCGTATCGGATTTCTTCTTGGAGTGCGTTGACTCCCTGTACGGCTTGCCGTCCCGATAATACTTGATCCACCAAACTTTTCCTCTTTTATAAGCAGTTCCCATGAACTGATCCTTTCTTTGCCGTGGGCACGGCTTTCAGCACTCCTCCTTTCTCCATGGATTTGAAGCCGAGCCTTGCAATTATCAGGCTCGCCCCTCCTCGTAATTATACTACCGGGCACAAAACGAGGAAAGCTTCAAAAGGAGAAAGTGGTTTTCTGCTTCTCAATCCATCTGTCCATGTCGTTGACATCGAGAAGCACACGCCGACCGTCTCTAATGCAGGGAATCTTCCCTGCCCAAACCATCTCACGGATAGCCCAATCCGTTCTCCCCAGGTAAACAGCTGCTTCCGGTATCGAGTACAATCTCTTGGATGGTCTAATTTTCTCAGTCATAACTTGATCACCCAATTTGCTCATGACTCGGTTGGATTCACTGTTATGAGATTTGGGGAACAATCATTGTAGAACTGGGACTTTTTCCAATGAGTAAAACCACCCATGAACGTGTGTATGCTTACTGCTACAACAAGCAAGTTGATCATGAATTCTTCCTCCTTTGTCTTTAAACATAAAAACCAACTTTTCCTCCCTTGCCCCTTTCGCAAATGATTGAAGGGGAAGGGAGGAACGACCGGAGAAAGGGGAGCCAGAAAGGCTCACCATATAGGAGTGGTCACAAACTGTGACCATAGGAGACCCCGAAGCGCTGCAAGCAGCATGACAACATGTTTACATGTTGGCGTGCTGCTTCTGAGCAAGCGGAGGAGGCTTATTTTGTTACTATAACCAGTAGAACTTAATGTCTTTTAAGCGTATTAGTGTGAAAGTATTGACAGGTTCTAAATTTTGTAACAGATATTCAAGCATATTTAAAAAAGAGGATAAGAAGTGGTTTACTTAAGGGGATGAATAGCGAATGACAGGGTCTGCAAGTGGCATTCATTAATGAAAGGACCGTTGAGGGGTACTTCACAAGGATAGAGGAAGTAGGTGAGAATAAATATGCCGTGATAGAGACGAAAGAAGGGATTTGGTGCATGGTGCCCCATGACAAGCAGTACGATACAATGATGACACAACGGTATGTTGAATTTGATGGTCATGTCATAAGATGTCTCCTGCTGTGAATAAGAGCATCGAGAAAGACTTGGCCCAGGATTTTGATCAGGGCAAAGGACTCGGGCTTTGGAGATAACTAATATCTACGATGCACTTCGTTATTCAGATACAAGCTTACAAGTTGGAAATCTTGGATTTACTTTATCTCGTTCATTGGCCGGTAAAGATTATATTTAGAAATATATAATAATATCAATGCATTGATTTTGGCACATGATTATCAGTTTCTCGGGACATGTAGAACTGATGATTTATTGCATAATCTACATTTGATATTCATACATTGGGACTGGCAATTTATCGTAGTTATCAACAGTTGATGCATCTCATAAAGTGATTCTCTATTAAATAAAACTATATTGGGCAAGTGTGGATATTTATCTAAAAATGCTGTATAATATCTAGTCTGATAGAAGCTCTATTCATAAAAAAGACCCTGGTTACGTCTGGAGGTGGTGGGTATGGCTGGACCCACAGACAGCACGGAGAAAAACAGGATCTGCAGGTTTGAAAGTGAATTGAGTAAGTCACAGCTCACGATTGCTCAACTCCTTGAAAAAGAAGGCGAGCTTTCCAATGTGATCGATTCCATCCCCATCGCAGCCTTTGTCATCGACAGTACGCACCGGGTTACCCACTGCAACAGGGCGTTCGAATACCTCACTGGATTCAGAAAAAAGGATCTTCTCCATACCAGTAAACAGTGGTCCCCCTTCTATACCCGAAAGAGGAAGACTCTTGCTGACCTTGTCGTGGACAATGCAGCAAGGCCGCAGATTGAAGATTACTATGGGGAGGATTCCCGTAGGATCAGTTATGAAGACGGGGTGTACACGGTGGAACTCTTTTTTCCCCATCTCGGGAACAAGGGGAAGTGGATTTTCTGCACTGCCTCACCCTTGAAGGACCTACATGGGGTAACCATAGGTGCAGTGGAGACTCTCCAGGATCTTACCTCTCGAAAGGAGGTGGAAGAGGCCCTTTTCAAGTCAGAAGAGAAGTCCCGGATCATCCAAGACCAGATCGAGGATGGGTATTATGAAGTGGATCTTATGGGACGGGTAATCTTCTTCAACGATGCCTTCAGTAGGATACTCGGATATTCGAGGAAAGAGCTGACAGGTATGTCCTACAAGGTATTTGTAGGGTCTGCATATACCAAAAGGATATTCAGCATGTACAACCGTGTGATCAAGACAGGCAAATCCCTGAAATTCTTTGAATGGGAAATCGTCAGAAAAGATAAGTCGAAGAGAATTGTCCAGTTCTCCGTATCTCTCATGAAAAATGCCTCGGACACTCCGATAGGATTCAGGGGAATCGTACGTGATGTGACGGACAAACGAAAAGATGAGAAAGAACTGCGGAAGTATAAGAATCACCTTGAAGAACTGGTCCGGGAAAGGACATACGAACTGAATCAGGCCAACAGACTGTTGAAGAAAGAGATTGAAGAACGTAAGAAAACCCAGCTGAACCTCCTGAAAGAGAAGCAATTCTCAGAAGACATAATAGAGGCCCTTCCATGCGTCTTCTATCTTTATAACAAAGAGGGAAAATTCTTAAAATGGAATAAAAATTTGGAGATAGTAACGGGATATTCATTATCGGATATGGGGGAAATTCGAGCATTGGACTTTTTCCAAAGCCCTGAAAAAGAGATGGTTGCCGAAAGAATCAGTGAAGTTTTTGAAAAAGGAAAATCCTTCGCCAAGGCAAGCATCCTAACAAAGGATGGAAAGAGACTGGCTTATTATCTTACTGGTGTAAAAACGATTATTGGAAAAACAGATTATCTTGTGGGCGTAGGTATAGATTATGCTGAACTGGAGCAGGCGAAGATAGCCTTACAGGAAAGTGAAAACAGACTGAGGGCAATCTTAAGTGCAGTCACCGACTGCATGATCATGATAGACTGGGATTTTACCATCAAGTGGGCCAATGACCAGGCAGAAGGGTATTTCGGTAAATCCCTGACTGGACGGAAATGTCACGAAATCCTGCACGGACTGAATTCACCCTGCGTTCCATGCATCGGTCAGCAGTGCATTGAGGAAGGGGGAACCAGGGAATGCGAACGCCAATGTACAGGACCGAACGGTTCACGTGTGGATTTCTGGTGCACCACAAGCCTTGTGAGAAAATATGATGATGGAACCCCCGAAATGGTATTGGAACTCCTGAGAGATATCACGGAAAAGAAGGCCTACGAGGCGGAGGCTGTACGTGTAGGACAACTTGCATCGATCGGTGAGCTTGCGGCAGGAGTGGCGCACGAGATCAATAACCCCATCAACGGGATCCTGAATTATGCCCAGATCCTGATCGATCAGAATGAAGTCGGTTCGCTGCATCATCAGATCATGAAGAAGATCTCTCAAGAAGGAGAAAGGGTAACTACTATTGTGAATAATCTTCTCTCATATGCACGCGTGAGTAGTGATGAGTATGTCGCAGTCACCCTCGGTTCAATTCTTGATTCCTGCCTGGGATTGATGGGGGAGCAGCTGATGAAGGACGGTATCACTCTGAAGACCAACATACATCCACATCTACCGAGGTTGTTCTGCAATAGCCAGCAGCTTCAGCAGGTGTTCCTGAATGTCATCAGCAACGCCCGGTATGCACTAAATCAGAAGTATGGGAGGGCCCACAGGAACAAGATCATCGAGATCCGTGCGGAAAAGACGAGGATGAAGAGGAGGAAGGCCCTGAGGATCATCGTGTGCGATCACGGCACGGGCATACCACCAGATATACTTGACAAGATCGGCTCCCCCTTCTTCACCACAAAACCCATGAATGAAGGAACTGGGCTCGGGCTGAACATCAGCCACGGGATCATCAAGAACCACGGGGGCAGGCTGTGGTTCGACAGCACGGTCGGTGAATTCACCAAGGTCATCATCGACCTACCGGCACGCTAAACGAAGAGGACATCATGGCAGAACCTGAGAAGAAGAGCCTCAAAAGAAAGATCCTCGTGGTGGATGATGAGGAAAGCATCAGGTTCACCTTCTCCCACTTCCTGAAGGAGGCGGGCTACGACGTCATCACCGCATCTGACCTCAAGAGCGCCCGGAAGGTGCTGTTCAGGACCCAACTTGACCTCATCTTCCTCGATGTCGTGCTCGGTAGCGAATCGGGTCTGGATCTGCTGAAGCAGGTAAAGTCGCTGCTCCTGAAATATCCTGTGGTCATGATCACGGGCAAGCCTACACTGGACAACGCCACCGATGCACTGCGTCGCGGCGCCTTTGATTTTTTAATAAAACCTGTGCGGAAAGACGATCTGCTGAGAGCCACCTCCCTGGCCATCAACCACAAGGCACTCATCGATGAGAAAGAGCTTGTCACGAGGGAGAAGGAGAAATACCGCACGAACATGGAGGCGATCTTTCAGAGTGTGAATGAAGCGATCATAACGGTTGATGAGAACATGCTCGTGATTGATGCCAACAGACATATCGAGACCATCTGCAGTATGTCCATAAAAAGTATTACAGGAAAGGCCTTTGATGATTGTTTCACGAAATGCAGCCACAGCTGCTCCAAGGTGATAAGGGAGACCCTGAAACAGAAAAAGCCCATACGGGAGCTCCGGATGGAATGTGAACACCATGCCCGGCCCCGGCAAGTGGTGTTGCTCTCGTGTTCTCCCCTGACGGATGACGAGGATGCATATATGGGAGCAGTCCTTGTAGTCAGGGACATCACAAGACTTCACGATCTCGAGGAGGAGCTGAGAGGAAGGAGCAAGTTTCAAAACATTATAGGAAAAAGCAAGAAAGTTCAGAATATCTTCAAACTGGTCGAGGCCCTCTCGGATCTCGGGACCACGGTTCTCATAACCGGCGAGAGCGGAACTGGCAAGGAGCTCGTTGCAAACGCCCTTCATTATTCGGGAAAGAGGGCAGGCAAACCCTTCGTGAAGGTGAACTGCGCGGCACTGGCCGAGAATCTTCTCGAGAGCGAACTCTTCGGACACGCCAGGGGGGCGTTCACGGGTGCGATAAAGGACAAGCAGGGCCGGTTCGAGCTGGCAAAAGACGGCACCATTTTACTGGATGAGATCGGAGACATTCCGCCCCGCATCCAGGCCAAGCTCCTGCGGGTCCTTGAGGCAAAGACCTACGAGCGTGTGGGCGATGCCGCCCCAAAAAAGACCGAGGCCAGGGTCATAGCCAGCACGAACCGCAACCTACGGGAGAAGGTCAAATCAGGGGAATTCAGGGAAGACCTGTACTACAGGCTCAACGTGGTCGAGATCGAGCTCCCGCCAATGCGGGAGAGACTTGAAGACATCCCCCTGCTTGTAGATCATTTCTGCTCCATGTTTGAAACTACGTTCAAAAAGTTGATCAACGGCATCTCAGATGAAGTGATGAGGATATTCATCAATTACCCCTGGCCTGGAAACGTGAGGGAGTTGGAGCATGCCATAGAGCACGCGTTCGTTCTGTGCAACGATCGTGTCATCCTGCCGGAGCACCTACCCGCATACATGCTCGGCCCTGCACTGAAGACTGGCACCAGGGACAACCAGCCCGGTGGTGAGATGGAGCTCATCATCGATATCCTGACACAGACCGACTGGAACATCGCCAAAGCTGCGCGCATGCTCTCCATGAGCAGACCCACCCTGTACCGGAAGATGCGGGAGCATGGTATCGGCAAGCAAGGATAAAGCGATTAAGGATGATCTCTTAGGGCCAAGTACATCATAATATTACACTGCAATTATTACACTTCTGTAAATTACACATGCGTAAAGGTTTTACATATATCAAGTGCATATCCGCTACTCTGCTTTTGCAACTAACTTAAATCCCGAAAGATATCTCATCATACCCCTCTTGGCACGAAGTTTTCATTAGAACACTATCAGGAGCCCCTTGGGGCATTAGTTTCTTAAAGCGATTAATTTTGCCGTGGTGTGGTGACATGAAGAAGAGAGGCAAGCGGGAATATCCCATCAAGCTCATCAAGTTCAATGAGTTAGACCAAGAGATTGATTCAACGGGCAAGCCAGTGCTCATGTTGTGCATACGCAGGGATTACGAGTTCATCAGCCAAACGGATCTGATCAGAGATGTTCTCGGCAGGATGGTTCAAGGGTTTCCCATAGACCTGAAGGTATGCCTGGTGGACGAAGAGTCCCAACCGGCGCTCAAGGACAAGCTTGATCTTCAGGGCAGCCCCGCCTTCCTGCTCTTCGAAAAAGGAGAGGAGAAGAACCGCCTGCTGGGTGTTGCGGACGAAGAAAGACTCAGGGGCTTTCTCAGCAGCACGCTGGGCTGGAATATGTAGGGGCGGTTTAAGTTAAGTTTCATAGACAGGAGGAGAAAAAAAGTATGCCAAACATTGATGATTTTATCAGGCCGAAAGAATGGGTTTCCGATTTTGTTACCGACATCGGGAAAGTGTTGAGGGAGTGGGGGAAGGACAAATATTTACCGGTCAGACAGAAGATCGACGAGGATTGGACGCACCACAAGATTGTCAAACCCCTGTTGAAAGAGGTACTCGTCGATCTTGGGATTAACTCTGCATTTTTCCCGTACGAGGTTGGTGGGACTGATATCCCCGATGCCTGCACGCTGATCTGCGTTCTTGGTGAGGAGGGGGCAAGGATTGACTCAGGATTCACTGTTGCCTGCCTGTGTTCCGTATGGCCAATGCTGCCAATCATATTGAAACCTCACCGCAATATGAAACTTCTTGAGGAATTTGGACCGAAATTCTGTGGCTCCGATCTGTATGTTGGCTGCAATGCCATGACAGAGCCTGCCAGTGGGGCGGACATTGAGAACATTGACCGGATGCAGGGCAAGACCATTCAAACGACCGCAAAACTCGAGGGTAATGAATGGGTGATCAACGGCCACAAGATATGGCCTACGAACTCAGGCGACGTTGCGAACCTTTACGGCGTAGTGTGCACCACGAAGAAGGGATCAAAGGAACTGAACGACTTTGCCTTCATTTACGTGCCAGCTGATACAAAAGGGGTCTCAGTCGGGAGTCCTTATCAGAAGGCAGGGATGGCGGCAGACATGAATACTGATATCTGGTTTGATCATGTGCGTGTGCCGAAGCACTATCGTGCGCATGGACCTGGCGATGATCTGAAATATTTCAAAGAGATGATAACCTATGGGAACATGGGGACTGCCGCTATGTGTCTGGGTGTAATGAAGGGCGTCTATGAGATTATTAAGAAATGGACCACGGAGAGAATCATTGCAGGAAAACCATTGAAAGAGCACAGCATGGTTGCAGCATCGCTCTCTGACATCGCTATCCTCATCGAAGCGACATCTGCATGGATTCATATGTACGCACGGGAAGTTGATCGCCCAGACATCTATGGAACAAATCCGTGGGATGACACTCTGGTGCATAAGACACGCGGACTATCCACATTTGCCTGTAAGGCAGTTGAGAAAGTCTGCAGCACAGCCATGGATTACATGGGCTCGTACGGTTACTCGAGAGAATTTGATCTTGAGAAGCACTGGAGGGACGGCAAAATGCTGGGACTCTGGATGGGCGGCCTGGGTTTGAAGCAGATGGAGAATGCCAGATACTGGTATGAGCTGGAGACGTTGTAGGCAAGTGATACAATAACCAGAATTTATGAAAGAAAAAAAAACAATTAGGAGGTGAACCAATGGCTCTATATCCATCACAGGAATGGTGTGATGCATGGAAGAATGCAATGAACAATGATCCGGCATGTGTAGAAAACGGAAAAAACTGGGCCCTGGATTTTCCAGGGGATTTTCTCTTCGAGGTCACCCCAGGATCAGGGCTGGATAAGACACACTACATTTATGCCAACATCAAAGGGGGCAAGTGTCTTGAATTGAAAATGCTCGATAGCCCAGGAGAAATAAAGCCTGGGTTCTATGTCACCGGCACTTATGGCGACTTTAAACCGGTGGTTAAGGGTGAAAAAGACTTTATAGAAGGCGTTGTTCGGGCGCTTTTCAAACTGAAGGGGGATATGGGAAAGATCATGCGCAATGCCAAATATATCCGGGCAATGGCAGCTTCCATAAGCTCATTTAAAAACGAGTATCTCGGCGAATGAGGGCTGGATAAGGAGACCAAATGGGAGAGATCCACATTATCGGCGATCTCAACGGCCTGGGTGCTGCTCTGCTGCCCATTATGGAACAAAACATCGACAACCCGGAGCGCATGAAGAAGATCAACAAGATTTCGGGCAGTCTCACGGCGACGGAGAAGAGCACTGGTGTGGCGATCACCATTATCTTCGACAAGGGGATCATATCGATTAAGGATGGCCCGATTGAGAAACCCTCGGCAGCGTTGTGGGCCGACTTCGATACAGTGGCCGCATACAGTTGCGGCGATCTCAATCCCATCGTGGGTGTGCTCAAGGGCAGGATCAAGGTGCGGGGAAACATACTCAAACTCCTCAAGATGGCAACCATCGTTCGGTCTGACTAAAGGAGCAAGGAGGAGAAGATGTCCGGTTTCATGGGAAAGATTCTCAGGGTGGATCTGACACACTGGAAGGTATCGGAAGAGCCTCTTCACAGAGGAGATGCCTCCCTCCTCCTAGGAGGGTGCGGTCTAGCCACCAAGTACCTTTTCCAGGAGCTCAAACCTGGCGTTGACCCGCTTGGACCAGAGAACAAGCTCATCTTCATGTCGGGGCCGCTGACCGGGACCCTCTCCCCCAGTTCCGGCAAGTATAATGCCGTTACCAAGTCTCCACTGACAGGCCTCTGGGGCCAGTCGGGCTCCGGCGGAAAGTGGGGCAGGGAGCTCAAGAGGAGCGGCTTTGACGGCATCATCATCGAGGGGGCCTCTGAAAAACCAGTCTACCTCATCATTGACAATGGCAAAGTTACATTCAATGATGCTTCCGGGCTCTGGGGGAAGGATGTGTTTGACACCACGACGATCCTCGAACAGCAGCTCGGCAAGGGCTTCTGCATCGCCTGCATCGGCACGGGTGGGGAAAACCTCGTCAAATATGCCACCATCATGAACGAGCGCCATCGGGCGCTGGGCCGGGGCGGATTCGGCGCCGTGATGGGTTCCAAGAAGCTCAAGGCGGTTGCGGTCAAGGGCGAGATGAAAATCCCGATCTTTGACAAGGACGCCTTTGAAGCGGCGGCGAAGGTTGCCTCTGACTTCATCGATGAAAGCCTCCTCAAGATAACGCTCGAAGTGTACGGCACCTCCATGGTTCTCGACCTTGTCAACGTCAAGGGCGGCCTTCCCACGCGCAACTGGCAGAGCGGTGTCTGCACCTATGCCGACAAGATCAACGCCCCGGCGCTGAACGAGAAGATCCTTGTGGGGAGGAAGGCCTGCTATGCCTGCCCCATCGCCTGTGGCAGGCTCATTGACATAAAAACCGGAAAATACGCCATCAAGGGTGAGGGACCGGAGTACGAGAGCATCGGCACCTTTGGGTCCATGTGCGATATCAGTGATATTGAGGCCATCACCTATGCCCACATCCTGTGCAACGACCTGGGTCTCGACACGGTCTCAGCAGGCAGTACCATCGCCTTTGCCATGGAGTGCTACGAGAAAGGAATTCTCAAGAAGAATGACACGGGAGGCAAGGAGATCCTGTTCGGCAATGCGGACACCATGGTTGACCTGATCAGCAGCATTGCTGCCAGGCAGGGTATAGGCGACCTCCTGGCCGAGGGTACCAGGCGCATGGCCGCTCAGCTCGGGCATGGCAGCGAGAGGTTCGCCATGAATGTCAAAGGCATGGAGCTGCCCGCCTATGACTGCAGGGCCACAAAGATCACCGGCCTGGCGTATGTCACGGCAAACAGGGGCGGCGACCATATAACTGCCTACGTTCAAGGGCCTACATTTCTTGACATCCCCTTCCTCATCGTGGAGGAAAACACCATCGAGGACGTCACAAAGGAAAACCCTCTGGAGGCCAAGGTCGTCAAGGATATGGAAGACGCCCTGACCACCTTCGATGCGCTAGGAGCCTGCAAGTTCATGGGCATGGCCCTCATGGCCGACGATATCGTGCCCGTGATCAACAGTGCTACGGGCTGGAACCTCGATGTGGCCGGATTCAGGCGTTCGGGTGAACGGATTTTCAACCTGGCCCGTGCGTTCAACGTGCGAGAGGGGCTGAGGAGGAAGGATGACACACTGCCCAAAAGGCTGCTCGAAGATCCCCTGCCCGACGGCCCTGCAGCAGGGCTTACCGTGGACCTCGACCCGCTTCTTGACGCCTACTACGAATTCAGGGGTTGGGACATGCAGACCGGGATACCCACAAGAGAGAAACTTCATGAACTGGAACTGGATTTTGTGATTGACGAGTTAGGAGACTGAAGAATGAGTGAACACGACAAGAGACCCTGGACCAAGAAATACAAGCTCGGACCGTTCGACCTGGCGGATACCATGACACCGTACCCGGAGGTGTCGCTCAGTGTCATCTTCGATGAGACAGCTTCAAAATATGCAAAGAGGGCGGCATGCGAGTATCTGGGCAAGAAATATACTTGGGAGGAGCTGAAGAACCTTGTGGACAAGCTAGCCAACGCCCTGGCAGGTCTCGGTATCGTCAAGGGAGACAGGGTGGCAACCATCCTTCCCACATCACCCCAGTTCATTATCAGCGATTATGCAATACTCAGGGCAGGCGGGGTCCATGTGCCGTGCAGCCCGCTGCACCGCAGCAGGGAGCTCGCCTATGAGATCGGACAATCCGGGGCGAAGATCCTCATCTGCCTCGATGTGTCACTTGATCTCGTGAACACCATACAGGACAAAACCTCACTCGAGCACATCATTGTTACCAATGTTAAGGATTTCTCTGCAGAGGAGCCAGCCTTCAAGGAGATACCCGGGACACTCCAGCTCAGGAAGGTGATTGCGGACCATGAGCCTATGCGGGCAGCGGTCAGCGTGAACCCGAAAGAGGACCTTGCAGAGCTCGTATTCACCGGCGGCGCCACAGGTGTGCCCAAGGGAGTCATGTTGACACACCACAACCTGGTCACGAACACTATCCAGGCATTGCCCTGGGTCCTCAAGCCCCTGGAGAAGGGTATCATCGGCAAGGCATCCATGCTCATCGGGATACCCACGTTCCACTCCTACGGTCACTGGACCATCAGGGCGTCCGTATTCTGGGGGCTCCAGATGCTCCTGCTGCCAGACTCGAGAGACACGGACACCATCGTATACTTTCTAAAGAAGTACCGGCCATTCATGGCACCCCTGGTCCCCACCCAGTATATGCGGCTCGTGGAGAAGAAGATCGGCAGGACGAACACAACCTTTGCATCAGGGGCGGCGCCTTTGCCCGAGAAGGTGAGGGCCGATTTCAAGAAGGAGACCGGCATGCCCATTACCGAGGCATACGGACTGACCGAGACCAGTCCGGTTACGCACTTCAATGTGTCCAGTTTCTCGAAGATAACTGGCTTCATGCCCTTCGAGAAGGTCGGCTCCATCGGTGTTCCTGTCGTGGATACCGATGCCAGGGTTGTGGACGAGGCAACGGGGAAGGACCTAGGACCGGGCGAGGTGGGGGAGCTCTACGTGCGCGGTCCCCAGGTGATGAAGGGATACTGGCCGGAGCCGGGTTCCGGCCTCATTGACTGTTGGCTCAGGACCGGTGACCTCTGCAGGATGGACGACGACGGCTACTTCTTCCTCGTGGACCGCGACAAGGACATGGTGAATGTCTCGGGCAACAAGGTCTACACCACACTTGTCGACACGGTCCTCTTCGAGCATGCCTCTGTGGCCAGTGCGGTTGCCATCGGTGTCCCCGACCCGGAGCGGGACGGCAGCGAGCGGATCAAGGCGTTCGTGGTCCTGAAGGACAGCTGCAAGGGAACAGTCACGGAGGCGGACATCATCGAGCACTGCCGGCAGAACCTGGCGCCGTATGCAGTACCCAAGACTGTGGAGTTCCGGGACAGCCTTCCCATGACCGTGACGGAGAAACTTTTCAAGAAACAGTTGAGAGATGAAGAAATGCAGAAACAGAAGGAAATGAACGGATAAATCGATTGATGGAGAACACCAGGACTAAAAAATTGGGGAGGTCAAAATGACAGCGATAGAAGAGCTGAAGAAATTACCTTCACGCGAAAAGAATTCGTACATAAAGGAATGGAAGGGAGACGGGCGCAACATTGTTGGTTTCACCTGTCATTATGCGCCAAAGGAGATTTTTGCCGCAGCAGGCATATTCCCTTACCGACTGGAAGCCCGGGGGACAAAAGAAACGGGGCTTGCAGATGTATACTACCACCGTTTCAACTGCACCTATTCCCGGTGCATTTTGCAGGAGGGCCTTTCCGGCGGATATGCATTCCTTGACGGATTGTGCTTTTTGAATGGCTGCGAGCAGATACGGCGGATGTATGAGGTATGGAAGGAACACGTTCCTACAACTGATTATCAATACATGATCACTGTCCCTCACTCGATTTATGATGAGGGTTTTGAATGGTACAAAGAGGAGATCTTCAGATTCAAAGAAGATCTGACAAATAATTTCGCCACACGACTCACCAAAGGCGACCTGCTGGCAAGCATTGATGTGTATAACGAGAGCAAGCGCCTGCTGAAAGAGCTCTATGAGCTCAGAAAGGCCGATAATCCTCCCATCAGCGGTGCTGAGGCAATGAAACTCATATTTGCCGCTGATATCATGCCCAGGGAAAAATATAATGCCCTCCTTAAGGAAGCCCTAAAAGAGATCAGATCACGTGAAGGAATTAAGGATTACAAGGCCAGGATAATGGTAGGAGGATCCCCCCTTGACGATACCCAGCTCATCGAGATCATCGAGAGTCTCGGTGGGATCGTGGTGACAGACACCCTCTGCGGCGGATCACGAAACTTCCAGGAATTTATTGAAGTTGAAAAAGATGGGGATCCCTTGGAGGCGATTGCCCGGTGCTATTACTATAGTAATCCCTGTCCTCGCATGATGAACCAGTTTGATTCCCGATGCGAGTATACGGAGAAGATGGCCAGGGAGGCGAATGTTGACGGCACTATCCTTACAAAGATCGTGTTCTGTGACAACCATGCCGTTGAGTGCACCATGATCGCAGATGAATTGGAACCCAAGGGGATTCCCGTACTCAGTCTCGAGAGGGAACATATGCTGACTGATGTAGGGAGAGTGAGAACCAGGATCGAAGCATTTATCGAGAGAATTTCAAGGAGGTGATCCCATGGCTGAATATAGTGACAGAAAAGATAGGACAATCACCACAAGGTGGCAGATAAGCGGTGATTTGGCAAAATTTATCCTCAACCAGGATCTTACTCACCTGGATGATTGGGGCGGAAAGGAGGCGGTTCGGGAGATATTGCCCGAGCACTTTCAGAAAAACTTCGATATGATCCAGACCGACCTGATAAACTGCATCCTGGAAGAGAAGAATAAGCAAACGGCCATAGCATTTGCAGAGAATATCTCGAAATGGGGCGAATGGCTACATGAACAGCTGGATGAAGGGAAGAAAGTTGTGTACCATTATTTCATTCACACTATCGAACCCCTACTGGCCCTTGATTTTGCCCCTATATGCTTCGAGGTCCTCTCGGGCTTGACATCAGCGCTCTATACTGACGGGTGTGAAGAAGGCATCGATGCCATTGAAGCCGAAGGATATCCCGATCACCTCTGTTCTTCCAATAAGGGAGCGGCCGGGTATCTCCTAAAAGGATATATACCTCAGCCTGCATGCTTTTTAAAGGGAAGTGCCCCATGCGATACCAGCAACAGGGTTTATGAATGGGCTGCTCATAAATATAAGGTGCCCCTCATTGTTGTCGAAGCCCCCTATTACATGAATGAGCGTGCTCACAAGTTCCTGACTGAAGAAATCAAGAGGATGATTGTAAAATTGGAAAAGATTGCAGGCAAAAAGCTCGACGAGGACAAACTGAGACATTATATCCAATTGAGCAATGAAGCTGTGGATTATCTTGCGAAGATCCAGGATCTGAGGAAGCATGTTCCATGTCCGGATACGGGGTGGCACCGTCCTGCTGACACCATTTTTACAGCCCAGCTTGGGACACCGTTTGCCAGGGATTATTTCAAGGCCCTTTACGAGAATGTAAAAGAGCGTGTTGACAAGGGCCAGGGTGTCATACCAGAGGGCAAGAAGGAGATACGGCTGGCGTGGGGGTATACCTGGGAAGCCTTTGATCTGCCGTTTTTCAACTGGCTTGAAAATAAGCACGGTGCTATCTACACCGAAGATACACTCACGTATTTTCCCATGGACACTGAGATGATTGATACGACCAACATGGAAACCATGTTGGCGGGGCTGGGACGAAGAATGATGCAGATGCCCATGGCGAGGCAGGTCATGTCTTTCTCAGACGTCTGGATAAATGATTTTGTCGACATATCAAGGGCGTATAAAGTCGATGCCCTGGCAATAGGCGGTCATATGGCCTGCAAACATTTCTGGGCGCTGAACAAACTTCTGTCCGACAAGGTAAAGGAGAAAACCGGTGTTCCCACTTTGCGTTTCGAGATGGATATGATGGACAAGAGGTTCACCAGTCCCTCGGAGTTGAAAAGGATTATGGACGATTTTTTTGCAACCTTCTGAGGTTTCCTCTGAGGGCTGAATCGTGAGAGGTGATACTACATGTTTTATCTAGGATGTGATGTAGGCTCTATGACCACAAAGACAGTAATCCTCGGGAATAAGGATGTTGTGGCTTATGATATTGCTGCGAACAACGGAAACCTGACCAAGGTTGTTGAAACAAGTGTGAATAAGGTGGTTTCAAAAGCAGGTGTGTCCCTTGCCGACATCGATGTTAAGGGTGGTACAGGGATGGGGGAACAGTACATCCCCTTTGATCATTCCAAGGAAGGGATCATTAAATGTCTTGCTGTGGCTGTCTATTGGATCCATCCTCATACGCGAACCGTTGTAGATATCGGGGGCTTGAGCACTTCTGTAATCAGTATTAACGGGCATGGGAAGGTTCTTGAATACAGAACGAGCGATAAGTGCGCATCAGGTTCTGGTTTTTTCTTGAAGCTTGCTGCACAGGCACTTGAATTGAAGGTCGAAGATCTTGGGAATATCATTATTCCCTGTGGGGAAAGGGCCCATATGGGCACCCAGTGTGCAGTATTCGGGGAGAGTGAAATTGTTAGCCATATAAATGACGGGGAAGAGCCTGAGAAGATTGCTGCAGGGATCAACTACTCATTGGGCAGCTCTGTTGCCACGATGATCAACAGGCTGGGCGGGATACAAGATATCGTTGCCACTGGCGGGGTTGCGAAAAACAAAGGTGTACTACGTGCAATAGAGGAGATACTCGGCATGGAGGTGATTACCCTTTCATCGATAGACGAGCAGCTGGTAGGCGCACTCGGAGCAGCATTATGTGCACAGCAGCGTATGCAGCAGGGATAAGGAGGGATTGTGATGATCTATGTGGGTTGTGATGTCGGTTCCCTCTCAGGCGAAGCAGTGATCATCGAAGATAATGCCATTGTCGTACATGAGATTATACGGGTAAGACCCAGACCTGAGCAGACCGCCTTAGAGGTGACTCAGAAGGCCCTCACAAAAGCAAAGATGTCATTTGATGACATAGATTATTGCGTGAGCACAGGCTATGGGAGAGAGAAGATCCCCTTTGCACAGAGTAGCATCTCGGAGATCTCCTGCCATGGAAGAGGTGCGCAGTGGGCAAACCCAAGCGTCCGGACGATCATTGATATTGGCGGTCAGGACGCCAAGGTGATCAAAGTAGACAAGTTCGGCTACATGGTCGATTTCGTGATGAATGATAAGTGCGCTGCCGGAACGGGAAGATTTCTCGAGGGGATGGCCAAGGTTCTTGGCGTCGAGCTTGAGGATCTTGCAGCGCTGTCTTCCGGGGCAGCCTCTCCAGTTTCCCTTACAAAGACATGTACAGTTTTGTCCCAGTTTGAAGTCCTGTATATGCTCAATGACGGGATAGACCGGACAAACATAGCTGCCGGGATAAACCGAGCGATGGCAGAGCGGGTAAGCAAACTGGCCAAGCGTGTTGGAATCAGGGAAGGAGTAGCCATAACTGGTGGTGTGGCAAAGAATTTCGCAGTCGTTAAGAGTCTGAGTGAAGTACTCGGCTTGGAGTTTGTGAGCCTCGGTGAAGTTGATCCCCAGATCGTTGGAGCTTTGGGTGCAGCTCTGTTTGCAAAGGAGAGGGCCGAAAGGGAATATGAAAAGGGCGGGATAGAAGTGAAGGGCGTGAATAAGAAGAGAGGTAATGGATGACAGGGGGAGACATTATCTGGGCAATCGTTCCCAATCGTTTCCTGCCTAACAAGATATATCGAGCGATACATATGAGGGTTGAATCTTATGAAAAAGAGTTCCGGGTCATCTAGATCAAAAAAGAGAGAAATCATAGCTGTTACCGGAAAGGGTGGGACCGGGAAGACCACATTAGTTGCGGTCATGGCCAAAATATTGGCTTCCCAGGGTTTCAAGGTTCTTGCAGTTGATGCAGATCCCCCGATCAGTTTGACCTATGCCCTTGGGGCCACACCTTTAAAAACAATTGCCCAGATCCGGGCCAAAATGATCGAAGATCCGAATGAGAAAAGAAGGATCAAAGACCTGCCCATTGAAGATGTCATTGCGGATGAGGCGGTAATTGACCTTGACCAGTTGAGTCTGTTGATCATGGGTAAGTCGGAAGGGCCAGGGTGCTTTTGTTCTATTAACGAGCTTCTGAAATATGGAATAAGCAAACTATCTCAGAATTTCGACTTTACCCTTATCGATTGTGAAGCCGGCATAGAACAGATAAACAGACAGGTCATCGACAGCATCAACAGGATGATCATGATCTCTGATACCTCCGCAAAAGGGCTGAGGACAGCACTCTATCTGAACAATCTTGGTAATAGTTATGGGGTGCAGGGGGAATATAAGAAAGGTCTTGTCATTAATAGGGCCGGGAAAAAAGAGATTCCGATTTTGGAGGAAAAAGTCCGAGAAATGAACATGGATATTATCGGCTTTATTCCCGAGGATCACAAAATAACAGAACACGATTTATTCGATAGGTCTATATTCGAACTCCCCAAAAGTGCACTCAGCTTTGTTGCCATCCACGGCATCCTTGAAAGGCAGGGTATATTAACCTGATCACAGGAGAGTCAATCAAGATTGTTAAGAGCTAGCTTGGCACCGGTGGAGCTGAATTCGACATTTTGGGTATAGGCCTTGGGGCACACAAGGTTGCTCCCTTAACGATTAAAATGGCTTTGCACTGCTCGCCATCGGTGCGGCGCTTATTGCCCGCGACATGGCCTCACCCAGGGGTTGATATGGAACTCTTTGAAGGCATACTACCATCCGTGCATTCTTTTCAGGCCGGGCAGGCCCATAGACGGTCGTGGGCTGCAAGCCCTTCTCTGCAGTGGCCCTCAGGCGGAAGCAGGAACATCGTGCTGAAGGAAGACCTTGGCGTCGAGCTGGGTAATCCCGAGATAGAATCCGTGTCATGCCTTCTGTGGACAGAGAACCTCTCATGGATCGAAGACAGGAGAATCACCCTTGTTGGCCCTGACTTTTTCGAGAGTCCTGCGAAAAGCCTGCCCTTCGGCAAAGTGCTCCTGGTGGGTGTCGAGGGCTTTGACGAGGATAATGTCTATGAAAGGCACAAGGACTTGGATTTTCTCCGTTATGACCTAGACCTGAAGGGTTTCATGATGCGGGCAGTCTCCCAGTACATGAGGGAATGGTGCAGGATAAGCAGAGAAGCACTTTCGAAGGGTTTCTCCGCCCGCCACCTCGGGTCTTCGCTCATAAGCCTCTTTGCCCAGAAGCCCTACGTGAAGTCCGTGGAAGTGATCTTCGTCACCTCCAGCACGGAAGATGTGGCCAGGCTCAAGGAGATCACAACACATTCTGAAAAGATCATCTCCGCCATGAACAAGATGGCCCAAGAATTCGACTATGACTGCGCCTCCTGCGACTACCAGGAAGTCTGCGATGAGGCTGACGGCCTCAAGGGTATGAGGGATAAGCTCATGAAGAAATCGGAAGAGGCATTGCATGTCTGAAACCAAGATACTGGCACTGTGCGGCAAGGGAGGAGTTGGCAAAACATCCGTGTCCGCCCTCATGGTGAAGCTCCTGGCCGGCAGGAACGGCCGGAAGATCCTCGCCATCGACGCCGACCCTGCGGTGGGCCTGGCTATGGCACTCGGCATCGAGGTGAAAAAGACCGTCGATGACATACGGAAAGGTCTCATTTCTCGGATAAGCAGAAGCGAGCCTCAGCAGAGCCGTGATACACTCAATCTCCTGGACTACGAGGTCTTCGACGCCCTTCATGAGCGTGACGGGTATGCCCTGCTCGCCATCGGCAGGCCAGAGGATGAGGGGTGCTTCTGCAAGGTGAACAATCTTCTGAAGGATATCATTGCCGACCTCGCCGGCAAGTTCGATGTCGTACTCATAGACGGCGAAGCAGGCATCGAGCAGATCAACAGACGGGTCATGAAGACCGTGGATCACCTGGTTTTGGTCTCTGACACCTCGGTAAAGGGCCTTGGCGTAGCAAACACCATAGCCAAGGTTGCGAACGAGAAGAAGGCAGTGGACTTCAAGAGCATGGGGCTCGTTCTCAACCGGGTAAAGGACCTGGCCGAGGTGGAAGACATCAAGGGCAGGATAGGCCTTGAACTCTACGGCTGGCTTTTCGAGGACGATCTCATCAGGTCTTTCGACTTTAAAGGCGAACCGCTCACCGGCATACCCGAAAACTCGCAGACGCTTGCTGTGGTTGAGCAGGTTCTGAACAAGATGGAGATCCTGCCTTTCAGTTCACCTTGGAAAAGAGAAAGGATGGAAAAAGATGGGGACACACTCACAGGCATTTGAGCACCTTCTCGAAAACCCCCAGAACAGCCTGGTGGAGCAGGCCGTGGCACAGGGGCGCATCCCTATCGCCTACTCCTGCTCCTTCGTGCCCGAGCCCCTGCTCATGGCAGACAAGCTGTTCCCCTTGCGCCTGCACGCATCGGGGGTTGCAGGCACGGAGATAGCGGATAACTATCTGTCGAGCTTCATCTGCTCCTATGCGCGCAGCCTCCTCGAATTCGCCTTTGATGACCGGTTCGACCTTGTGCAGGGGTGGGTTTTCGTGCCTTCTTGCGCGCACATGCAGCGTCTGGCCGACAACCTGAATTATCTCAAGAAGCCCGTGTTCAACCACAGCATCGATGTGCCGCGGAAGGTGAACGAGGTCACCACAACCTGGCTGGCCGAGGAGCTCGCCATGCTAAGGGACAAGCTCGCTTCACATTTTGGCGTGGACATGGGAGACGCCTCTCTCATGAAGGCCATCGACCAGTGGAACTCCTTCGCGCAGACCGTCAGGGCCATCGGCGATCTGAGGAAGAGACAGACACCGCCCATCACGGGAACTGAGTTCCATGCCATGCTTATGGCCTCCCTAGCCTCACCCAAGGACCTGATCCTGCCCAAGATAAACGAGTTTCGCGCAGATATCGAGAAACGCCCCGGCCTGGAGAACTATCGAGCCCGCCTGATGGTGGTGGGCGGTCACCTGCACGACCCCGGATTCATCAGCCTCATCGAATCTCAGGGAGGGCTCGTGGTGGCCGACCGTTTTTGCACCGGATCCATCCCCGGGCTTATTCCCGTTGAAGAGAATGGGGGCGATCCCATAAGAATCCTTGCAGAGCATTCCTTTAAAAAGACCCTGTGCCCCCGCATGATGGAGAGTTTCTCCTTGAGGCTCAAAACTATCCTGGACGCTGTTCGGGAGTACAAAGTGGACGGTGTGGTCCTCGAGATCCTCAAGTTCTGCGACCTGTGGGGCGTGGATTCCGTGCCGCTGGTGAACGCACTGCGGAAGGAGGGAATCCCGGTGCTCAAACTCGAGCGGGAATACCGGCTGAGCTCGGAAGGACAGCTCCGCACCCGTGTCCAGGCCTTCCTGGAGAGCATGGGAAAATGACGCGATGGAGGGCATAATGACCGTGAAGGATAAAATCGACAAAGCAAGGTCTGTAATCATGGGGATTCCAACCCTGATGAAGTCCTTTTTCCGGAACTCCCTGGCCGGCTATATCATAGAAGTGAAGAGTATCAATGACGCTTTGATCTACACCAAATACTGGGCCCTCATATGGGCGGCCATCTTCTCGCTCATCCTCAAGGCCCTCTTCAAGAAGGGACCCCTCTTTCTCATCCAGCAGCTCATCCATTATCCCTGGATATTTATTCTCCTCAGGGCAACCGGCCTGCTCCGGCGGCTCACCCGCGGGAGAAAAGGGGCTTACCTTGAATCCACTGGCTTGATCATTCACAGCATCGCCGTCACAGTGGTGGAGCTCCTGGAAGACATATTCTACCGCTCGGACCGCCTCATTGTCAGCGCGGATCTGATCACTCCAGAGGTTGTCCGAGCCATGGGCCTCCGCACCTGGCAGCTCGAAGACTTCGGGATCCTGCTGCCGTTCCTTTACCCCGAGGCAGCCCTGAAGTATATAGACGAGGCGGAGAACGCGGGCATCAACCCCGATGCCTGCAGCTTTGTAAAAAAGGCCATGGGTATGATCCTCAAGGGGCATATGCCCAAAGGCGTTGCCATCGTGGGTTCCAACATGCCCTGTGACGCAGGAATGGCCTCATACACATTTACCGAACAAGAATTCGGAGTTCCCACCTACCGCATGGATGCCCCTAGCAATTTCTACAACGAACGTGCGGAGAAGCTCTTCGTCGAGGACTTCAAGGGCATGATAGCCTTTCTCGAGAAACACACGCCCGGCCGCATGGACTGGGACCGCCTCAAAGAGATCTGCGAGGGACGCAACCGCATGATGGAACTCGAACTCGATCTGTGGGACATGATACGGGCAAAACCCTCGCCACTGGCAGGAGAGGCCGTGTGGCTGAGCCATATGTGGTTCTTTTATGTGTTTCCCGGGCATAAGATATCCATCCGGGTATTTGAACGGCTGGTGGAACTGGCACGGAAGAACCTCAGCGCAAAGATCCCGGCTGTTGAAAATGAGAAATATCGTGCAGTGATCTGGAATCCGCCTTTCGTACACTTTGTAGACATTATGAACCTAATGGAGCGCACATATGGGCTTACAATCATCATGGACAGCATGACCTACAACCGCCACACGTTCATCGACACCTCCACGCCAGAAACCATGCTCAAGGGACTGGCCCATGTCATGCTGCAGGGCCCCATGGTCCGCCATACCAGGGGACCCGCTGAAAACTACCTGGAGGATATCTTCCGCATATACAAACAGTTCGATCTCGACATGGTATGGGTCGCCAACCATGTCGGCTGCAAGAGCGGAGGGGCCATGAATGGGATCCTCCGGGAAAAGTGCCGTGAGAAGAACATCCCTCTGCTCATACTCGATTACGACCTGCTCGATCCACGCATTGTTTCCCACGAGGGCATGATCAGACAGGTGGATCATTTCATGGAAAATGTGATGAAGGCCAGGCGCCTCGACCAATAACATTAAGGGGACAGGCAAGGAGAATACTTGTGGGTAAGAACATGGAAAATGATGTGTATCAGAGGCTGGGGAAGAAGATAGACGGCCTGACGGTCAGGACCCCGTGGAATGAGACTTTCCACAGCATCCTGAAAGAGCTCTACACGGCTCAAGAGGCGGATGTGGTCGTGAGAATGCCTTACACACTCTCTTCACTCAGGAAAATAGCCAAGGTAACTGGAGTTGAAGAACTCCTACTGAAAAACATCTTGGACGGACTGTGCAAGAAGGGCCTGGTAATGGATCTCTGGAATGAACGTGACAACCAGTATTGTTACATGCCCTCGCCCTTGGCCGTAGGGATATTTGAATTCACCATGATGAGGACAAGGGGCGATCTCAACACGAAGAACTGGGCGGAGTTGTTTCACAGATACTTCGATAAGGTCTACCCTGCGAACTTCAACCATGGTGAAGAAGTATCAGTCTTAAGGGTAATCCCTGTTGAGGAAACGGTGTCAACAGATGAGCACATCGAGTTTTTCGATTACGAGAGGATATCATCCCTGATCGAGAACGCCGACAGATTCGCCATAGGTCTGTGCTCCTGCAGAAACGAAAAGCACCACATAGGGGAAAAGCAATGTGATGCCCCCCTCGAGAGCTGCAGCATGTTCGGAGTCGCAGCCGACTACATGATCAGGAACAACCTGGCTCGAGAAGTATCGAAATCCGAAATGCAGGACAACTTCGCACGTTCGAGAGAACTTGGACTAGTATTCTGCGCGTACAATACGAAAAAAGATCCCTTCGCAATTTGCCATTGCTGCAAATGCTGCTGCAATTATCTGGCAGGACTGAACAAGTATGGATTCGGGAATGCCGTCATCACTTCCAGTTTCATTGCCAAGGTTGATGAAGACTCATGCAAAGGTTGCGGGAAATGTGTGGAGGCTTGCCCGGTCAATGCAATGAGCCTAGTATCGGCAAATGATCCCGACCATCCGAAGAAAAAGAAAGGTCGGGTTGATACTGGAATCTGCATAGGGTGCGGTGTTTGCGCATTGAAGTGTGTCCCGGGTGCTGTTCATCTGGTGAACCGCGGGAAAAGGGTCATCCATCCGGATACGCTGTTCGAGACAACGATCCTGTCCTGCCTCGAGCGTGGAACCCTTCAGAACCAGATTTTCAACAACCCGCAGAGCGTGACCCAGGAATTCATGCGCACGTTCATGGGCGCCTTTTTCAGGCTGCCTCCTGTCAAGCGGGCCCTTATGAGCGACATGTTCAGGTCCACTTTTCTGCATACGGCAAAGGCAATTGCAATACTCCAGGGCAAAGGCTGGATGCTGGATCTTTAGACCATACGGGTACGAACAGGAGAAGATCATGACAGGTAAATATTTCGGCGGATGCGATGTGGGTTCGACAACAGGCAAGGCAGTCATCATCGATGAAAATGCCGCGATCATTGCCTCCTCCATTGTCCCGAGCGAGATCGATCCGGAGCTGACCTCTGTGCTTGCCCTGGATAAGGCCTGCGCTTTAGTTCCGGACCTTGGAAGCTACAAGGACCTTTCCTACCTTGTAGGCACGGGATACGGAAGAAACGAGGTTGTCTTTGCCAATGAAAACATCTCGGAGATCAGCTGCCACGCCGTGGGTACCTTTTCCTGCAGCCCTAGTATCAAGACCATCGTGGATATCGGCGGTCAGGATGTGAAGGCCATATCGCTCAATGGCGATGGATCAGTCATGGAGTTCGCCATGAACGACAAGTGCGCCGCGGGCACTGGACGGTTCTTCGAGGCTATGAGCCGGACATTCCGTATGGATCTTGACCTGTTCTCGGAGCTTTCCCTGAAGGCGAAGAGGGTAATACCGGTCACTGCGCAATGCAGCGTCTTCGCCGAGAGTGAAGTAATCAGTCTTCTTGCTAAGCGGAATCCACCCGAAGATATAGCAGCGGGGATCCAGATGGCTGTTTCCAAAAGGTGCTTCACGCTCCTCAAACGGATCGGCATGAGGCCACAGGTGACAGTTACCGGCGGGTGCGCTAAAAATCGTGGCCTCATCAAGGCACTCTCGAAGATTATAAACATGGAAGTAACATCACTTCCTGTGGATCCCCAGATTATTGGCGCCCTTGGAGCGGCGATCTTTGCCAGGCGTAAGGGAAACTCATGAAAGGCTTAGGTGGAGTATCTGCATGCAGGAAAAACATTAAAGGCTCCCCTGCAGTCATTCTGAAAGAGCCAGAGTGTAAACACGAAAACAATTATTTTTTATAAAAATAAAAGGAGGAAATGACATGATGAGATTTTTCAAGATCGCATTATACCTTTGTGTATTTTCTATTCTTCCAATAGCCCTGCTTGCCGAAGATTTCATGGCCCAGGGCAATGCCCTCTATGACAAGGGCAAGGTGAGTTTTGAGAGCTACAAGCAGGCCGGTGATATGTTTGTGAAGGCCCTGGAGGCGAATCCAACCAGTTACGAGGCTGCATGGAAAGCGGCCCAGTCATACCGGGAGTTTGCCAATGAATCTAAGAAGAGGAATACTCCTGACTGGAAGTCTGTCTGTAAGGAATACGGCAAGCTCGGCATGAAATACGGTGAAAAGGCCATCGCATTGAATGGAAATGGAGTTGAGGGGAACTGCTGGTATGGGTTCTCGGTGGGCAACTACTCTGATTCCGTAAGTGTCCTCACCGCCCTCAAGGAGGGACTTAAGAACAAGACCCAGAGCTCATTCGAAAAAGCCTACCAGGTGAACAAGATGTATCATGACGGCGGGCCCATCAAGGCCTTGGGTCGTTTCTGGTTCGTGCTGCCCTGGCCGCTGCAGGACAAGAAGCTCTCGCTGCAGTATTTGAGGGAATTCCAGAAGTCGTTCCCCGATGACCCGGAGGGGCAGGTATTTCTTGCAGAAGTACTCATGAAGACAGGTAGCAAGGACGAAGCCAAGACCCTGCTCCAGAAGGTACTAAGCTCCAGTGACAAATACTACGCGGGCGAGGCAAAGCGTCTCCTGGCAGAGATGTAACCGATTTCCTGATCATTCCATAGGGAGATCCCTTGCTCTCATGAAGGAACAAAGGAGGAAGGAGCTCTAGGGAAACCGGAGAGGATGGAGATGTACAAATTGAGTCGCAGAGAGATCATCAGAGCGCTCATGAGACAAGGCGTCTACGGATTGTCGAGGATCAAATCCGAGTGCCGCAGGTTTGAGCATTACCGTGGAACTCGCTTAGCCGACATGGCACAATGAAGCAAGAATATGAAAGGAGCTTTTGTTATGTCATACAATAAATTCATAAGCGGATTACAGGGAAGCCACTATCTTCTAAAAGACATGAACTGAGCACTTGCCACCCTGGAGGTCGTCCAGGATATGACCGGTAAGCAAGAAGACATGGTCTTGAGGTCTGCCACGGGCCTTGAAGGTGGGCTTGTGGCCTGTGGATCAACATGTGGTGTTGTGACTGGTGGAGCTCTGGGCATTGCACTCATGAGGATGAATGATGTTGATAGCGGGGAAGAAGCTGACGAGCGGGCGATCATGAATGAGGCTCGGGAATATGTCGAGTGGTTTCAGAAGAATTTCAAAACCACACTCTGCAGAGAAAGGTCTAGTACTGATTTCTATAAGACCAAGGGCCAGCTACGTTACTTTCTCCCGGATGGGGTGGGGAAATGTTTATGGCACTCAGGTAAAGCCTCCAGCCGCCTGAATTTTCTTAGCTCGACAACCCTCGATGTTTCAAACAATAATACCACTGAACCAAATTCAAAATCCATCCATTGTGCCACAAAGGTTCTCGAAGGGGTGCACGCATCGTGTGGGGTTGGAGATGTGCTGTTGGAGAAGATAGCCTTTGTATTGGACGGCGGTGTAGCCCTTAGTGGTGGCCTCTGTGGAGCCATGGCCGGGGCTGTAATGGCTGCAAATCTTGTTTTCGGCTGGGACATCCGCAAGATGAGCTATTCCAAGACTATCAAGGAGTTCGTAAGGGGACATATGAACCTTCTACGCAAGCATACCTCTAGAAAACCCGAAACATTTGCCATAGGCAAGGATATCATGAACCACTTACGGAATAAGGAGACCATGCTGGAATGTTCACGTATTACAGGCAGAACATTCTCGGGCTGGGATGATTTCCAAGCCTATATGCACTCGTCAATTCAATGTCAGGACCTTATAAAAGAGGCTATTACAGCTGCTGTTCAAGCCATCACCCGGCATCGCCCATTGTAGTTAGGTTATAAGGCAAGTGAGGAAAACAAGGTGCTTTCGATAAAGAGACTAAAGAACCGAGCTATTGCCAAGGTAATCACCCTTTTCCCTGCTCTAGCGGGAAGGTTTATCGAAGCATACAAACCATGGGAATCTGAAGACATCCCCTGGACTCCTGTTAAAAAACGATTGGATGGGAGTACTGTTGCTATAGTCACTACCTCGGGAGTTCATCGAAAAGACCAGACACCCTTCAACATGCATGATCAGAACGGGGACCCCTCTTTTCGGGAGATCAACGGCAATACCCCTGTTCAAGATCTCATGATCACCCATGACTATTATGACCATACCGATGCCGAGAAAGACCTAAATATTGTCTTTCCTATAGAGCGGCTGAGGGAATTCGCTTCAGAGGGTATCATCTCTAAGGCTGCAGATACACATTACTCATTCATGGGGCACATAATGGGTCCGTACATTTATACACTCATGGAAGTGAATGCCCCGGAGGTAGCTGTCAGATTGAAAAAGCAGAAGGTGGACTATGTGCTATTGACACCGGGTTGAGCCATCTGCAATCAGTCCGTGGGACTGATCCAGCGGAGCATAGAGGTCGCCGGTATACCCACTATTGGTATTTCCATTGTCAGGCAGTACACTGAGAAAGTCAAACCTCCCAGGACGATATTCCTCAAGTGGCCCTTCGGACACCCGATGGGTGAGCCCGGTCAAATTATTCAGCAGCGTGCTGTTCTGCGTAAAGCATTTGAAGCTCTGATGGAGATAAAAACACCAGGAACAATTATCGATGTACCCTGGCGATGGAAAAGAGAAAGCTATAAATCGAACATCCTTGATCATCAGATTTAAAATAGAAATTATGTGCCAGAGGCAACGAACTAAGTTGGGATTTCAAAACCATAGATAACATACCAAAATCATCGCTTTACGAATACCGTTGATCACTTCGATTTCTTCACGGTTTTGTAGGTCTTGGGAACAGATGGTTCTGTTATCAGATCAACACTTTTCAAGCTAATAACCCAGGGCGCCTATGATGGCACAAAAACAAAAAGGGAACGTCTATTTTAAAAAATATTATTGGTTTAAAAAAACCATATCCATTTCATCATAAGCTGATGATAATGTGGTATAAATAAAAATTACCTTGCAAAATAGACATGACATGATTATATTGCAAGGTAATGAAATATAGACTTCGTATTGCTGAAAATAAGATAAAGAACTTCGCAGCAAATTCAAAAGTTGTGCTTGTAACCGGAGCAAGACAAGCTGGCAAGAGCACCTTGCTCAAGCACGCCTTCCCCGATCATAAGACAGTAGTCTTTGATATTTACGCAGATCTGTATGGAGCAAGAAGA